>ERZ1090869.779-NODE-780-length-15954-cov-5.476822_pt1 | contig 15954 bp, 3 predicted proteins | sample MGYA00478474_ERZ1090869 | MGnify/ENA primary metagenome ERZ1090869 (study PRJEB33644, sample SAMEA5815748) | chicken gut metagenome | biome: Chicken; feature: Gastrointestinal Tract; material: Caecum | place: Ireland | collected 2019-01-01 | study: A study of the... | reverse complement strand
GCAAGCACATACAACGGTAACTTCATGATAATCTGGATGTATTTCCTTTTTCATATCAATAGTCCCCTTTTAATTAAATTTTAGTCTCCAACATATGGAAGAAGCGCAACATTTCTTGCTCTTTTGATTGCAAGAGAAAGTTGTCTTTGGTGATGTGCACAAACACCTGTTTGGCGTCTTGGCAAGATTTTGCCTTTTTCAGTGATATATTTTCTGATTTTTGCAACATCTTTATAATCAATTTCCTTTTCCCCAGCAACACAGAAAGCACAAACTTTCTTCTTTGCAGGCTTGCGGAATTTCTTTACAACAACCTTTTCTTCGCTTTTAACTGCTTCGCTCATAAAGATAAAAGCCTCCTTTTATTAGAATGGTAAACTATCGTCATCATCGATAGGTTCAAGTTCTGATGTAGTTTTCTTTGGTGCAGAAGTTTCTCTTGGAGGAATATCTCCGCCTTCACTTGGTCTGCTTCCCAAAAATTCAACATCTTCTGCGACAATGTCAGTCACATATCTTTTTGACCCGTCGTTTGCTTCATAGGTAGAGTTTTGAAGTCTGCCGATAACCAAACATTTTGAACCTTTTTTCAAAAATCTGTGGCAGTTTTCAGCACGGTTTCTCCAAACAGTAACGTTGAAGAAATCAGCCTCTCTTTCTCCCTCAGAGTTTTGGAAGTTTCTTTGAACAGCGATTGAAAATCTGCAAACGCTGACTCCTGAATTTGTGGTTGAAAGTTCTGGGTCTCTTGTTAAGTTTCCTGTCAAAATAACTTTATTCATAATTTTTCTCCTATTTCGTCTTATTTTCTAACAAACATTTGACGAACAATTCCTTCTGTGATGTTCATGAGTTTGCCCATCGCATCAACTTCTTTTGGATCAAGTTCGATATTCATAAGAACATAGAACCCTTCTGTTTTGAAATTGATTGGATAAGCAAGTTTCTTCATGCCCCACTTGTCAATCCCACTGACAACTCCGCCTTTTTGCTCAACATATGAAGCAAACTTTTTGATAAGTGCTTCGCGAGCCTCTTCGGCAACGTCAGAAGAAATGATGTAGAGAAGTTCATACTTATTCATACAACAACCTCCTTTTGGACTAAATGGTTTTTTCTTTCTGCAAGAAAAAACAAGGACAGTTTTCACTGCTGATTATGATTATATCCAAAACTCCATGTTTTGTCAAGAAAAATTTGCAAAGAGAGTGTTAAATAAAAAATAATGATTTTGGCTGCTTTTTTTCTAACTATTTGCATGTTCTTCCATTTTCTTTTTGTTGCGTCTTCTTACAAGAAGAATAATCAAGAGAATGAGAAGAATGAGAAGAATAATTCCACCTGCAACAGACAAGCCGATAATAAGGGCATTGTTTGTTATAAGAATTTGTGCATCCTCTGTCATGAACCAGAACAGACCATTATATGATGTCGTTGGGTTTGAGTAAACCATATAATGTTCAAGATTTTCAATGCTGTAAACATCGAAATTGAATGTTCCAGAGAATGGATTTTCTTCTGTGCCGATTGGCTCCCAGAATCTGCCGTCCATGTCAAGATTGTCAACAAGCAGATAGTAAGCGCTTGCATAATATTCATTGCCTTCATCATTGATCATGTAAGCCATGTATGCAAGATCTTCTCTTGTTGCAATAATGAATGGGCTTGCCTCTGTTCCTTCCCCTGAAAGTCCGTCTACACGATAGTCTGTCCAGACATCTCTCTCAAAGTTTACAATGATTGAAATTGCTTCGCCAAGGTCAGGCTTGTATTCATTGAGGATTGAAGTTTGAATTTCAATTCTTGAAGAAACTGGGTTGAATCCTGAGCCAATGGTGTCATAATCAAGGATATGTATGCCTTGTGAAACGATAGCGACGTAACCTACTCTATAATTTGGTTGCAATGCCACTTCAAGGAAGAAGGTGTTTCCATAAAGGATTCCTTCAATCAAAGATCCTGTTGTTATGTTGTGAGAATTGCCTTCTGCATCTCTGTAAGTGAGAGTGCCAGCATTTTCAATTGATTGACTGTCTTCTTCCATTCTCACATCAAATCTAAATGAAATGTTAGTTGAAGTGCCAACAGGTCTCAAAAGAATAACACTTGAATGCAATGCTCCGTCATAAGAAGTAAGGTCTTCTGCCAAAACAGTATAGAAGTATGTTTGTGATGCTATGTCATATCTTGGAGTTACGCCCTCCCAAATCACACCATAGCCATATTCACTTTCAACTTGAATTTGAATTTGACTTCCAACATGTGCTGTGATTTCAGAAGAGATGTCTTGCTCAGTACCATTAACTCTGAATGACACGATTGAGCCAAGTCCAGTCAAGCCAGATGTATCCACAATGATTCCAACCTCATCGCCTTCAAAGACTGCTTTAAGAGAAAGTGGTTGAAGTGATGGAGTGAATGTGTAAGTCCATGTGCTTGTTCCGTCAGCATTGACTCTTTCTGTGCCCTTTTCACCAAAGGCTTGCCCGTCTGCTGTGAACCAGCCTACAAAGTTGTATCCTCTATTCTCGCTTGCAACAAGTGAAATATCTTTGCTTGGATCAAATGCACCATTTGCGCCAAGATTTGTTCCATCTTGCCAGAGTGAAACTGTTCCACCAACGTTTTCAACTGAAAGAGTGAAGTTCAATCTATAAACAGCACTGATTGTCACTTCTCCTGCCTCAGAAATATAATTTATCTCTTCGGTTGTATGAGTCAATTCTTGTCCATCACGATTTACAATCCATTTAACGAAGGTGAATCCTTCAAATGGATAAGCGCGAAGTCCAATCTCAACTCCTTCAAGGATTTCTGCATAATATTTGTCATTTGCATAAGTCCAAGAGGTGTCTGCTCCAAGGTTGTAGATGATGTCTTTGATGCTTATATCCACAAGTCCTTTAAGTTCTGGTGGAATGAAGTCGATTGTCACTTTTTCTTTATCAAATGACCAAGAAGCGTAAAGTGAGAATGTCTGAGTGGTTTGATCGAAGTTTGGTGAAACAACATAGGTTGTTCCGTTCCAAGTATAACCACTTTCAAGCCATGTCATTCCAGTTGGAACGCTTCCGTCAGCATTGACGTATCTTGTTCCCTGACCTGTCTCAAATGTGTAATATCCTTGCAATGTGTAACCTTCTCTTGCCACTAAGATTTGAGAAAGAACTTCTTGTGGTATATTAAGTGCTTGACCATAAGTGATTCCACTTATGCTTGCAAGAACCTTGCCTTCACTTACAAAATTGAGGTTGTAAACTTTTGGTGTGACATAAATGATAATCTCGCCATTTGCATTGATTGCATTTATGTTCATGGTCACTCTTTGAGTATAACCTGTTGTAAATCCAGGATCTGTAATCTCTCCAAATGTAACATTGTCGCCAAGAGATTCGCTGATGCTTGCGCTTATCTCCTCGCCATTCATTTTAAGTGAGTAGTTGAATCCAAGATTGATTGTAAGCGTTGCGTTTGCTGATGTAACTGCGTAGAAGTAAATGTTTGATCCATTGTTGATTGGCGCATTTACAAGAGCGCTTGATGTGTCAACAGAAATTGAACCTGCTGGAACATCTACGCCGTCCTCTGTTTGGAACTTAACAGTCACAAGATTTGAATTTGCAACAAATGTTCCGTTGATACGCAAGCCTTCACTCACTCTTGAAATTGAGAAGAAGACTTCGCTGTCCGTTCTTCTAATTTCATTGATAACTGCATTTTGCATGCCAGCGATTGAAGATGTGTCTACTGTGAAGGTGTATCCTTCATTTATTCTTGCGATGAAGTAAAGTGTATCATCTGTCTTTGCTGCAAGTCTGTAATTTGCTCCTTCAACAAGACCGATTTCATCGTTAGGATCCAGATATGTGTTCTCTGTTGTCCAGTCAACAACTGTGCCGTCCTCATCAGCGAGCAAGATTTGTCCGCCGACATTTGTGCCGTAATTTCTTTGAAGTGCAATTCTCAAAATGCCTTGAACGTAAACGTCAATATCATTTGCAACATATGTCACTTCAATTCTGTCAGGCACGCCAGCCTCAACAGGAATTGTGATAACTGCACCACCATTTTCGTCTGGTTGAACATATTTTGTCCAAGCATCAGGCACTGGCTGTCCTTCTCTTGTGAAGGTGATTGTATCACTTGTCACTGAGTAGCCAGCATGTGGAGTTACTCTAATTACGAGGTTGTTTCCAAAACTTACAATTCCACTTGTTGAATCATTTTCAATCAGTGTTCGATCTTGATCATCGTCACCACCCCAGTTGTAAGTCAAAGTTCCGTTTGCACCATTTGTGATGCTTACTTCACTTTCTGCCAATCCAAAGTGTGCAATAAGTTGAAGAACGCCGTCTGTGAGATTGTTTTCAAGATATGTTCTTACGCTTTCATTTGCAAAGAAAGTATATGGGTTATCGGTTGAAATGAGTGTGTCACCGATATACCAACCAGCAAATACATAACCTTCATTTGCAGTAGCGCCGAACTCTGATGAAGATCCAAATCTCATTGTCACAACTTCTTCACTTGTCACAGAGCCAAGATCTGCATTTTCAGAGATTGATTGAACGCTATATTCTCTCTCCTCTGATGTGATTGTTATTTGAAGATTTTCATCAATTCCACTGACAACGAATGTTCTTCTATAAGTCTTTGTTTCGTCATCAAATGTTTCTTCTTGTGGACTAACAGATGCTGTTGCCCCTTCTTGAAGAGTGAGACTCGCGTTGTGATATCCATATCTAAGGTTTACCACAATTGTGAGCGACTCACCTGTGCGAACTGAAACGCTTCCACCAGCAACATTTACGCTTTGGCTGTTTGCCCAAATGCTTGCCACTCTTGAAGAATTGTCACCAAAAGTGATTGTGTTTGCGTTTGGCGTTGGAGATACAGTAAGAGAAGCATCTCCTGTGAATCCACTCCAAACAACTGTAACGTTTCCGTCTTGATATGTTGTTTCAATATTTCCACGTCCGCTAAGAGAAATTGTGCTTTGTCCTTCAACAAATGAATATCCCTTTGATGGAGCGAAAGTGATTGAGACTGTTTGTCCTGTCAAAGATGTGATAACGCCGTCACCTTGTGTTCCGCCAGTCACCTGTGAAACTGATGAGTTTGTCATGTTGAGAGTAAGAGAGTTCTCTCTTGGCGTTCCGCTTATAACAAGTTCGCGATCAGTTGCCATATTTGAAATTGTGATTGTGTTGCCAGAAACACTAATTTCATTTGAAGCATTTTCTGGATATGTGTAAGCAAGTTCATATCCTGCGTTGAGAGTAACAGTGATTGTCAAACTGTCAACGCCATATTCAAGTTCAAATGTGTTGTTTTCTGGTGTAACTTCACTTCTTCCAGCAAGCACTCTTGTCACGTTGTCGCCAACAGTGATTGTAAGAGTTGATGTTGTGTTTGCCCATACTGTGTAGAGTTCAAGCACATAAACGTCTTGTGAAAGTGTGCCGACATCTTGAAGATATGAGCCTCTTCCATAAACTCTGCCTTCTCCGTCTGCTGATGTGTTCCATATAGAAACCCTTCCGCTGAGAGTAGCAACTGGGAAGTCGAAGTCAAGTTCTTGTCCAAAGACAAGATCAGCAATTGTGTCACTTCCTTCAAGTGATCCATTTTCAGTCACATTGAAGTGAATTGAATATTTTACACCCGTCCATGAAGCCGTGAATGAAATATTGACGTCTTCATTTGCCTGTCCAACAATGTCTTGCAAAGTTTGCTCTGCAACTGGTGTGCCTTCGCCATAAGTATAGCCTGCAAAGTTGTATGTTCCTGCTGGTGCGCTCCACTGTGGAAGGAATGTGCTTGCTTGCACGCCAGCATCGTTGTATGCAATGCTTTGTGCATAGTCATCCCAACCTTCACCTGAAAGGGTAACCTCATCAACGAATGCAGGTGTATTGCCGTTTACTGTGACATTGATCATAATCTCTTCCATCGTGATTGTGATTGTGCCACCAGTTCTGATTTGAGAAATTGTTGCCTGTCCGTTATTCTTTGTGCCAACGCCTGTTGGAGTAAAGGCTTGTGCATTTCCAGAATAGGTGATATTGTCAAGTTTGTAACCCTCTGCTCCTGTCACTTTTACAGTGATAGTTGAGAAGTAGTTGACTGAGTAAGTGCCATTATGGTTATCAACAAGTTTTGCACTCTCCTCTGCGCTAACGCTTGCAGTTGCATTTTGAACAGAAAGTGTGATTTGCAATTTGTCGATTGTCCATCCAGCATAGATTGTCATCGTCTTGTTGGTGTCAAATGCGCCGTCAAGAACTGTTTGCATGTTTTCACCAGTGATCTGGATGTAGTCTTTTCCACTTAAGTAATACCAACCGCTTGCTGTGAAACCTGTTCTTGTTGGTGCTCTGAATGATCCAAGAATGCTGTCACCATTTACAGAGTCAGTATATTCAACATTGAATGATGGTGAAGGAATATTGATGCTCTCTCCGTCTGCCTTTGCAATTGAAGAGAAGTCCCTATTCAAAAGCGTTTCTCCATCAACCACCAAAGTGATTTGATTTGGTGTGATATTACCCATAGGCATATCATCTTCTGCAAGTGAATAGTTGCTTGCATCTTGTCCTGCTGTGAGGGCAATGTTTACTCTATGATTTCCAACCGTGCTGTTTGCAAAGACTGATGCCTCTTCGTCAACGGTCACGTTATCACCAAAGAGAAGTCCTTCGATTGACCAAACAATTCCTGCTGGAAGAGCGTCTGTCTTGTCATATTGTTTTGTGATTTGAGTTCCGCTCAAATCAAGTGCTTTTGGAGTGATTGAAATTGAAACTTCAAAAGTCTTTCCGCTTGCAAGTTGTGCATAGTTTGCTGATGTGATTGTCAATGTGATTGTGTTGTCACCTGCAATCAAGTATCCACCTGTTGAAACAGTTCTTGTTCCATAGACAGCAGATGTGATTTGTGCATATCCTTCCTCGATCGCACCTGTATAGTCGCCACCGATTGTAAACCGACTTCCTTCTCCAAGTTTTTCAAGGATTGTTTGAAGACTGTCATCTGCGCGAAGATCTCCATATGTGAATTCGTCCTCACCAGCAGTGAAATCAAAGTTTGTTACACTTGATGGTGTGATTGAGCCTGTTTGGATTTCACTGATTGTATAGTTGTTGACATTCTCTGTTTCGCTTGCAAGAATTGCAACGCTGTTAAGTTCAATTCCACTGCCAACAGTCACTTGTGCAAACTGACCGGTCACAGTCACTTTTTCACCACCCACACCGCTTATTGCTTGTGAGAATGAATTTGTTCTGTCAAACTCTTTTGTGATTCCAGAAACAACAAGGTTTGCTTTTGTGATAACAAATGATGTTGGATTGATGATTTGTGCTTCTTGATAGTTTACAGTGCCCTCTGTTGCCACTTTAACAGAAATTGGATAAGTATTTGCATTCTCTGCACTCACTCCCTCACCAAAGGTGAATGTGATGCCTGAAAGTGCATTTTCAAGTGCTGTTCCTGTGAGGTCTTCCTCTCTTCCAGCATTGAAGACTTTGAGAGTAAGTCCGCTTGAAACAGTCGTGCTTGCACTATCAGAAATTGAAAGTGTCCACTTCTGATCTTCTCTATCAAAGGTAACAGAAATTGATGAAGTTGCCCCATTGTAAACTTTTGTCAAAGCCTCTGGGCTATCAAAGGTAATGTTAAGTCTGCCTTCTGATCTTCTGATTTCAAAGAAGTCATTTCCTTCTGGCGCTGTGATTGAATAGTTTCCAGTTGGTGAAATTGAAGCAACTTCAACCTCATATTTTCCAACCGCCTCACCATCTTCAACTCTTGTGAAGTTGATTTGCACGCTTTCGGTGTTGTCGGCGCCAAATGTGAATACTTTTGTCACTGTGATTGGATCTGGATCTTCATCACCGAAGTATTTGCCAAGTCCAGTCACATCATCAGAAGTAAGTTCGTAGGTATAAACATTTACAGTAAATGTTGTTTGATAAGATGGATTGTTGTAAACTGTGCTGTCACCATGCAATGAGATTGTATAGGTGCCTGCATTGAAGATCTGTCCAACTTCTGCACTTTCAAGTCTAACTTCAAACCAGAAGTTTTCTTTTGCAAGATGTGAAGCAATTGTGTAAGGAGTTTCTTCTTCGCTTCCAACGGTCACAGGAATTGTGATCTCGCCAGCATAGTCAGCATGTTTGTATGTGCCTGAATTTGAAGAAATTGTGCCAGCAATCAAATTGATTTTATTTATTGTCACTTTGAAATTAACGATCGTTGTCTTTGATGTATATCCTGGCAATGATGCTGTGATTTCAAGTGTGTAATCTTCTCCATTTGCTGTTATGTTTCTTGCAATGCTTATATTATCAACATTGCCAGCAATTTCTCCGCTGTCTTTGAGCCAACGATATGTGTAAGTAAGGTCACTGCTTTGATTTGTTATTGAACCTGCAACATTTGCAACTGTGATTGTTTGACTTGCGCCATATTGTGCGTCAAATTCAAGTTCTTTATTGTTTGTCGCTGTTGTTGGATCTGCAATCTCCCAAATTGCTGTTACGCTTGATGGAAGAATTGTCTCTCCGCTTGCAACTGACAATGTGTTGCCAGATACGCTGACACCTGCACCTGCTTGCCACTCCACAAAGTTGAAGCCTGTTCTCACCGGTTTAGTCAAAGTTGTGCTTTGTCCGATTTGAACATAATAGTCATAGCCTTGGTTGTCGCCATAGGCATAATTTGCTCTGACATATTTGAGATCTGTGAAAACTGCATAAACAACAGTTTCAACGTCTTGTGTTGAATATGATTGTGTGTAAACATCTTCTGACTCAATTGTTTGAAGAGTTGATTTGAGAGTAGTCACTGTCAAATCGCCTGTCCAGTCAAGAAGTCCAAACCCGCTTACTCTTGATGTTGTCACATCAAATTTGAAGTTCACGCCTGAGCCAAGTGCGATAACGATCTTACCGCTTCCATTTCCACTGATTGTGAACACTGCGTCTCCTTTAACAACGTGGTTGTAGAAGTCCCCTTTTCCAAGGTCAACAATACTTGAGTTATATGAAAGGTTTGAAAGTGAAAGTGTGATAGATGCGTCTGTGATTGCATCGTTTGCTGAGAACTGTTTTCCAGAGATTGCGATTGTCTTGGATGGAGCAGTGATTGTATAAGTGCCTGTTCCATTCCAAATAAAGTTGTTTTTGTCAACTCCTCTTCCGCTCAACAGAACTGAATTAGAGTTCTCTTTTACGTTGAATGATGTGATTGCTCCGGTTGTTCCATCTGTAACAAATGTTACTGAGAATGTGAAGGCGTCAAGTGGCACGCCTGACGAAGTTGTCACTTCATCTGAGCCAACACCACTGAACACGATTTCGTGATTTGTGCCAGTCTCGAATCCTCCGCCAGTTATAGCGAATGAAATTGGAGTAGCCACGATCTGTCCTGCGCCAGTAAGGGCAAGATAATATCCGCTTGTTGAATCACCTTGAATATTGCTGTAATTTGCAGCCAAGTCAGCGGTTATATTGATATAAACTCTGACATCTTTGCCACTGCCAACATTGTAATCAGAGCCTGTGAAGATAACTCTGCCAAATGTTGCATCATTTACTGTCGCATCACCTATCAGGGCATGTCCCATATCTTCATCTGGTGTTGTTGCATAGAAGTTTCTTGTGCCTGAATAGTAAGATGTGAATGAATCTTTTGACCAAGACATTTCTGCCTTTGTCACTGTGAACTCTGCCCAATCACTTGCAAGTTGAACAAGTTCGTTTGTCACGCCATCACGAATTTCAAGCACGAATCTGTATTGTCCAGATTGATTTACATTTCGAAGAACCAAACTTGATGTTCCATCAGCAGTTTGACTTCCGCCTTGTCTTTCAAAGAAGTATCTTACATAGATATCTCCGTTGTCAAGAATATCTCCGAGGTCGTAACCCACGCCACCAACTGTAACCTTTCCGTTTGCAACTGTTTGGTCTTGTGCAGAATATACCAAATTGTTTTGTTGGTCTTCCATAGTCACAGTGTAGTATCCATCGTTGCGAGCCCACTCAACATCAATAGTCGAGTCTGTTGTGAGTGTGTATGTATCACTGACAACGCTCCAAGCACCATCTGCATAAGTTGCAATTGGAGTTTCTCCAAGCATAAGTCTGCTTGGTGTGTAGCCTGTTCTTGTGAATGCCAAACTTGAAAGAGCGGTGTCATTATACGCTTGAAGGTAATCAATGTTGACATAATATGTTCCACTGTCTTCTTGTGCGCCAGTTACTTCTTCAACGTCATTTCTAAGGTCAAGGTTAAGTCTGAATGTCTCTGGTTTTGAAACGATGTTGAGAGTTGCAGTAAGAGTTGCATCATCAGTCAAGTTTGCAACAAGGATTTGATCGCCATTGAATGATATTGTAAGTCCGCTATCACCTGCACTTGTTGCCATCTCATCAATGACATATCCGTCATTAAGTGTAACGTCAAATGTGATTGTTGTGCCAGATGGATATTCTTTAGACTGTCCTTCTGTCACATCTGCATCTCTATATGAAACGCTTGTGATTTGTTCATCCCAGTTGATTGTCAAGTGGAAGTTTCCAACTGTCCAAACAGCATAGATTGTGCTTGTCGCTGTTGTTGCACCATCAGATACGCTTGTGTTTGGAGTTTGGAAGTTGTCTCCGTTTTGATAAGTTGTGCCATTTCCTTTCTCTGCAGTATTCCAAGAGTTAACCCAGCCGACATGCTCTGCATTTGGAGAAAGTGCAATAAGTCCACTTATAGGTTGACCATAACTTACCGTGATTGTCTCTTGTGGAAGATTTGTTGCAATGTTTTGTGGATCTGCAAGTGTGATTGTGTATTCAACCGCAGTCCATACAGCGAGCAATGGCTCTTTAAGCTTATAGTCTCCGTCAAGCATTGCTACTTCTTCAAGAGGATTTTCGCTTGCATATGTTGACTTGATGAAATTAAGTAGAAGTTCGCCAAGTGCAACGCTTTGCCCGCCTGTGCCATATGTCCAACTTGTTTGGTTGTAAGTTCCAGTTTGAGTTGTTTTGAATATTGAGATTTTTTCATTGAGAGTTGTTGAGTCTGTCAAATCGGTATGATTAATTTGATATTGAACTTTATCGCTTCCTTTTATCTGAGAATATGATTGAACATCTGCCACCGTGTTGATTGTGATGACAATAGATGTCATATTTATTGTCAAAATCGCACCATCTTGCTTCAATCCTGTCATTGTGATAGAAGCATTTGTTCTCTTGCCTGTGTTTGCAGGAGTAGTGCCCTCTGCCTTTCCTGAAAGATTGAATGATGAGAATTTGTATCCCTCCTTTCCTTCAAAGGCAACAACAACAGTGTCTCCAAAGTGAACAGTGTATCTGTCACCTTCACCAACAATTGTCTCACCTCCTACTTTAACAGATTTGATGGTTGCATTATTGTGTGTGATTGTGAATGAAATTGAATCTGCTTCCCAAAGAGCAGTAACTGTGACGCTCAAACTGTTTCCAGTCAAATCGTCTCCACCAATAATTTCCCAAATAGAACTAGGATCATCAGCGTCAACCACAACCGCTTCTTCTGCATCGCCAATCATGAAACTCCATCCAGAGAGGATGTATGATTTCTCTGCCAAAGTGTATTGAGGCAATGTGGTTGCAACCGTTCCTGTTGCGTTTGTTATGTTAAACTCATGAGCGTCTGTCCATCTGTCGCTGTCGCCTGCGAGTTCAACATCTGGGTGAGAACCGTCAGATGCAGTAATTGAAATTGTGATAAGTGCAAAATCAACTTGAACAGTTATATCTTCTCTCACCTGAGAAATTGAGATTGTTCCATTCTTTGTGTTTGTTCCAAGTGCTGAATGCTGTGCGTTGCCAGTCACTGAATATGTTTCAAAGAAATATCCATTGTTTGCTGTCACAGAAAGAGTAAGTGAGCCAGTGAAGTAAGGCACTGAATATGAAACTTGTGCACTTTCACCGCCGACAACACTGCCTTGCGATTGATTGTAGTTTACAGTGATTGTCACATCGTCTTGTGACCATACAGCATCAAGAGTGATTTGGTTGCCACCTGCAAGAAGAGCAGAGACAAGTTCGTCTGCATGATCTGCATCAACTGGATATACCTGATCACCTGCCGTGAAAGTCCAGCCAGTTTGAGTATAACCAACTCTTGATCCAAAGTTGCTCTCGTCATTGATTGCGTTTGCAAAGTTTGAATAATTTCCGTCAAACACTTCGCTGAATGAGTTGTTTTTTGGCGCTTCTACGCCATCTTCAACCCATTCTTTTGTGTCAAGATGTCCTGTGAAATCAAATTCAACTGATGTGATTTGACCTGCTGGAATGCCGGTAAGTGAATAGTTTGCTCCGTCTGCACCGCCTGCTGTAAGAGAAAGAGTTCTTGCTCCAATATCAGCGCTATCATAGTTACCAGAAATGGTCACGATATCGCCAGTAAGCAATCCTGTTCCAATCCAAACAGATGGAGCAGAAGTTCCAACCTGAGCACCTGCATATGTGCTTGAAAGGTTGTTGTTGCCATCATACTCTTTTGTCACAGTTGGTGTTTGACTAAGAGAAAGCTGAGCAGGTGTAACTGTGAAATCAAGTGTAAATTCTTTTTCATAAACGCCATCACCATCTGCATCTTCAACTCCAAAGGTATAGTTTCTTGAAGTCAAAGTGATTGTGAGTTCTTGTCCACCAGCAACGAGGAAGTTTCCTGTTGAAAGTGTGCCTGTAATCTCTGCTGAGATGTTTTCAAGATATTGCTCAGCGATTGTATTGCTGTCAGCAGTGATTCCAATTGTGTTGAATTGAGCCCTGAGGAACTCAGTGTTCGTCATATTTGATGATGCAAACGTTCCATAGACAAATGTGTTGCTTGTCCCAATAGTCACTTCAACATTTGCCTTACTTGGAATAACTTCGCATTCTGCACTCCCTGCAAGTGAAACAGTGTAGTTGTTATTTCCAACGACTTGAACTTGAACGCCTTCTTTTTTGCCAACTTCTGCATCAGCAAATTCAATAGATATTTGAACGCTATCTCCTGCAAGTATGCCTTCTTCTTGGAATTGAACGTCAAGTCCTGTGTTGTCCCCTGTTGAAGTCCAAGTTGCCGTGCTGCTTTGGTCAAATGTTTTTTGAATAGAAGTTATCACAAGTTCTTTTGGTGTTACTTCAATTGCGCTTGCTTGTGGCACTGATCCTACGAACTCTGCACCACGTGTGTAAGTTGTGCTTGTTCCAGTTATATTTGCAAGTCCATAAGTGCCCACGTCTGCACCTGCACTGCTTGGTGCAAAGATGAAGCCGTCAAGTGCATGTTCAATCTCTGTTGTCACTGCGGTTGAGTTTACAAAGAGAGAAACTCTTGTCACAGCAAGAAGCGTGCCGTCATTGTAAGCATAGAGATACCAGCCTGCACTTGTGAACCAAGCCTCTTTACTCTCGCCGACATATTTTGCTGTGATTGATGTTACAGCGAGTTTGTTGTATGTGTAAGAAATTGTGCTGTCAAGTGAAACTTGAAGAGCATAGGTTGCTGGTGTGATCACAAAGTTAAGCCCTCTCACGTCTGCGATTGTATAGTTTGCATTTGTTGTTGAAGCAGTGGCAAAGGCGTGATTTCCAACGCTTTCACCTGCTGTTCTTGTAAGCGTGATAGGGACGCTTTCACCGTTGATTGAATAGTTGATTGTGAGTGCTGGATCAGATGCACCAAATTCTTTTGTAAGTCCTTCAACGTCTGATTGTGTCAAAATGATTTCATCTTGAAGAACGGTGAAAGTTTTTGTTGCATCTCCACCAATAATCCAACCGTTTTGATCAACCACAAGAGTGATATAGTAAGTTCCAGCATTGCGAACATGACTTACTGGAGTTCTGTCATCACCATATGTAAGTGTGAGCCACATTCCTCTGTCATTATTTGCTGGCAATTGCAATGCGGTTTCAAGGTCAATCGGCATGTCACCGTCAGGATCGGTATCATGGCCAGACATTCTCAATGTTAAGTTGATTTCACCTTCCAAATCACTATTGTTGTAAGTTAAACTTTCAGGTGAAATTGTAGTGAAAGTAAGCGTTCTTTTATAAATATCAATCTCAAAAGTATAATCGCTTGTCGTTTTTGTTTGTGTGTTTGAACCAGGTGTTCCATTGATATCTGTATATGTTGCAGTGATCGTCAAAGCATAATCTGTGCCGTTTATTTCAGTTGTTCTAGGTCCGATAACAATACTTTCACCAGTTCCAAGCGTTGACACTCCTTTCTTCCAAGTGTATGTGTATGTCACAAGTGAATTGTTTGCGGTGTTTGTCAAACTAAGAAGATCTAAAACTCTTATAGTAAAGTCAATTGGTCCACCATAAGCAGCAGTCCTCAAAACATTTGTTTTTCCAGTGAACGCTGGCACATCAAGAGTCCATCTTCCTATTGCTCTGACAGGTGTTGATCCTCCGTTTGATTTGAAGGTGTAACTTCCAGTTCCACTTTCGATAGAAACTTCATTGCTTGAAAGACTCCATGTGTCAAAAGTGAAACCTGTCATTGCTGGATTGCCAAGAGCGTAGCCTGTGTTGTCACCAGAAGAAATATAGAATTTGCTTGATGGAGAAGCATTTGTCACAAGCACTCCATCTGTGTTGTTGAACACATTGACAGCCCTTGCGTCAGTGTAAACTGCCAAACGTTCTTCCGCCTGAGATCCTGTGGTAAGTGTGAGAGTTGACACATTGCTAGCTTCTTGTGTGAAGTTGTCAAGTTGACTTACCATTTCTGGAGTCCACAGCGCAATCTGAGCGGCTGTGAAATATCCAAGGAAGGCAAGGTTCTCTCCACCCTCACCAACGACTGAGATTTCAAATGTAACACTTGCATCAATCTTTACAGCGATTGAAAGGCTTGATGTGTTGTTTCCAATGATAGTGAAAAGGGTGTCTCCTGTTGTGTCGGCAACTGAAACTTGGTTACCTTGAACAACAGTTCTTTTTTCATCGACAATATATGCCACATTGAATATTCTTGAAGCGCCACCATAAGTGAGTTCAAGATTTCCGCTGTTTACATTAAGTGTACCATTTGTTGCAGTCAAATATCTTGCATCATATGTAAAGATGTTTGCCACATCTTCGCTGTCAGCAATGTTGTAAGTCCCAACAACAGTCCAGATGTAGTTTTCAGGATCAACTGTTGTGTCACCAATTGAAACAGTGAGTCCGTCAATCACGAACTGATTTGCTGTGTAAGATGCAACAGCGTCACTGTTTGTGCGAACATAGTTGTACTGAGTATTGAAATTGAACTTTGAAACAAGTTCGCTGTTATTTTTATCATAAGCAGTCACTGATCCAATGTTTGCTCTATGATAAAGTCCTTGCATATAGAAACCAGTTTGAGTTTCTGGATCCATATTGAATTGAAGTTCGATTGGAACGATGTCCAAAACTCCATTCACAACGATCAAATATTTTCCATCTTGACCTGCTGTGATGCCATAATTTGCGCCTTGTGTTGCATTAAGATTGAAGTCATAAATTGCATTACGTCCTTGTGCAACGCCAAATTCTGCACCGCCAATTGTGATTGTAGCATTGTCAACAGACAAGTTTGGAGTTACAGGTTGACCACCGTGAGTAACCTCATGCTCAAAAGCAAGAGTTCCACGGATGCTGTTTGCTGTTTCTGCAATTTCACTTGAACCTGTGTAGTAAGTTTCAATTTGCGCTCCTTTCACCACAATTGCGTTTGCCAAAATGTTTCCAGAAGCAGTGTTTGATCTTATTTGATATGTATAACCTTCATTTGTTCCAAAACGGTTTGCGCTGAGAGTGTCAGTTATTGTGACAATCATGATGTATGTTTGCTCGCCAGCAACATTTCGAAGAACAATTTGTCGTCCTGCACTGAATCCTGCTGCTGCCTCGCTCTCAGTTCCACTAA
>ERZ1090869.777-NODE-778-length-15975-cov-6.918970_pt1 | contig 15975 bp, 16 predicted proteins | sample MGYA00478474_ERZ1090869 | MGnify/ENA primary metagenome ERZ1090869 (study PRJEB33644, sample SAMEA5815748) | chicken gut metagenome | biome: Chicken; feature: Gastrointestinal Tract; material: Caecum | place: Ireland | collected 2019-01-01 | study: A study of the... | reverse complement strand
TGCTGCTCAAACCATTTGCCGTAGGCGATTATATTTCGGTGACGCAGGAAGGGATAGAGGGCACAGTAAAGGAAATCCAGATCTTTTATACAAAGATGGCTACAGTGGATAATCAGACCGTTGTAGTGCCGAACAGTATTCTGACCAGCAACAGTCTGACGAATGTTACCGCAAGACCAGAGCGGAAACTTGATCTGAAAGTAGGGATTTCCTACAATGCGGATATGAAGGCTGCAAAGAGGATCGTGGAAAATATGCTCCGCAGCGATCCGTCTGTGATCCAGGACGAGGAGATCGTAGTATTTGTATCCGACCTGGCCGACAGCGCTGTGATCATCGGCCTGCGGGCCTGGGTGAAGACGGAGGAGTACTGGGCTACAAGATGGCGCCTTCTGGAACAGATCAAAACAAGATTTGACGAGGCGGGAATCGAGATCCCGTACAACCAGATTACCGTGCATATGGCCGGTACAGCGTCGGATGAGCGGCAGACCGGCATGTCCGATGAGGGAAAGTAACAGTCATTCGGGAAACCGCTTCATGGCTGAATTGTTGTGGGAAAGTAAGAAAGATAAAAAAACAGTTGAAATTTGCCTGAAAACAGGATATAATGTGTGAGTCCGCAAAAATGCGGACGATATGCCGGAATAGCTCAGTCGGTAGAGCACTTCACTCGTAATGAAGGGGTCGTCAGTTCAAGTCTGATTTCCGGCTTTACGATTAAAAGGCGCAATCCCAGTGATACTGAAGGGTTGCGTTTTTTTGCGCGATACGCCCGGAGGGCGACCACCGTGCTTGCACGAGCGGGCATCCGACGGGCAAAGGTCATCGAGCGGCAATGCCGTGAGATGAGCGAGGTATCGCGGTGATCGGATAGGGGAAGGAATCTTCCCCTATCCGATTAATGAGAGGAGGAATATGCCGTGAAACCGACAGAAGAAGTAAAGAAAATGTTTGAAAAGGATCGTTTTGCCACGGACAATGGCGCAGTTATTGATGAGGTGGACGACCATTATGCAAAATGCAGCCTGAAGATCGAGGACAGGCACAGAAACGCAATGGGTGCAGTGATGGGAGGCGTATATTTCACTCTGGCGGATTTTGCGCTGGCCGTTGCCTCCAACTGGCAGGAAATGGGATGGGTCTCTCTGGATTCCCAGATCAATTACCTGAGCCGGGCGAAGGGAGAACGGCTGACGGCAGAGGCGGTCTGTATAAAAAAAGGAAGGACAACCTGCTATTACAGGATCGATGTAAGGGATGATCTGGGGAATCTTACCGCAGCCGTAACAGCCAACTGCTTCTGCGTGGCAAAGTAGAACAGGTTTATAAGCTGTCGTTTATAAAAAGAAATTTTATCGGAAAAGGTGGAAGAGTATGGGAAGTTCAAAAGTATATTTCAGTGATTTCCGGGTGAACGCGGGTACAAATCTGCCGGAAAAACTTCAGAAACTCATAAAAAGGCCGGTATATGAAAACTTGATTTTAACATAAAGCTGAAGGGCATTAAGGTTGCTTTGCGCGAGCCGGGTAATCTGTCATACCTCCGGCCCAACTACGTAAAAGCTGTGGCGGATGTTGTGAAAGAACTGGGCGGGCGTCCGTTCCTCACGGACTGCAACACGCTCTATGTGGGGAGGAGAAAAGACGCGCTGGAGCATTTGAGCGCCGCGTATGAGAATGGGTTTAATCTGCTGTCCACGGGCTGTCACATCATTATCGGAGACGGGCTGAAGGGGACGGATGATGTCAGTGTTCCGGTAGAAGGCGGTACGCTGGTAAAGGAAGCAAAGATTGGCCGTGCCATTATGGATGCGGACGTATTTATCAGTCTCAGCCACTTCAAGGGGCATGAGATGGCCGGGTTCGGCGGATGCCTGAAGAACATCGGCATGGGCTGTGGGAGCCGGGCCGGGAAAATGGAACAGCACAACAGCGGAAAGCCGGCTGTTGACAGGGAAATCTGCGTGGGCTGCCAGGTCTGTTCCAGAAACTGTGCGCACGGGGCGATCTCATTTCCGGGAAAGAAGGCCATGATCGACCATGAGAAATGTGTGGGCTGCGGGAGATGTCTGGGCGCATGTAATTTTGATGCTATCTACAACGAAAATTCTTCGGCGGCAAAGGAACTGAATATGAAGATCGCGGAGTATTCCAAGGCGGTAGTGGACGGCAGGCCTGCTTTCCACATCAATCTGGTGCTGGATGTATCTCCGTATTGTGACTGTCACGCGGAAAATGATATTCCAATCCTGCCGGATGTGGGGATGTTTGCAAGCTTTGACCCGGTTGCTCTGGATCAGGCATGTGCGGATGCCTGCAATGCGCAGAAGCCTATTCCCGGAAGCCTGCTGGACGAACGGATGCATGAAAAGGATTTTTGTGACCATCACGATCACTTTGTAAATACAACGCCTCAGAGCGAGTGGAAGACCTGTCTTGCCCATGCAGAAGAGATCGGGCTCGGCAGCAGGGAGTATGAACTGATCGAGGTGTAAGCCGGTTTATGCCGGATTGTTTTTTCAGTGGGATGCATTGAAAGGAAAGAGAGGGAAAATTTATGAAAAGAGAAAAATTTGGCTCCCGACTTGGATTTATCCTGATTTCAGCCGGGTGTGCGATCGGACTGGGAAATGTGTGGCGTTTTCCTTATATTACAGGCCAATACGGAGGAGCGGCTTTTGTGCTGATCTATCTGCTGTGCCTGGTACTGCTGGGACTTCCGATCATGATCATGGAGTTTGCCGTGGGCCGTGGCGCCGGGTGCAGTATCGCAATGGCATTTGATAAGCTGGAGCCTCTGGGGACAAAATGGCACTGGTATAAATGGTTTGGCATCGCCGGAAATTATCTGCTGATGATGTTTTACACAACGATCGGAGGCTGGCTTCTTATTTACCTGTATAAAATGGCGGCGGGAAATTTTGAGGGAATGAACGCATCGCAGATCGAAGGTGAATTCGGCGCTCTGATGGGGCAGCCGGTGCTTATGACGCTGTGTATGGCTTTTGTCGTGCTGCTGTGTTTTGGAATCGTAAGACTGGGGCTTCAGAAAGGTGTTGAGGGGATTACTAAGATAATGATGGTTTTGCTGCTTGTGCTGCTGATCGTACTTGCAGTCCGCTCCATTATGCTTCCGGGTGCAGGGGCGGGACTGGAATTTTATCTTCTTCCAGATTTTGAAAAAATGAAAAATGCCGGAATCCTGGAAGTAATATCTGCGGCCATGAACCAGTCCTTTTTTACACTGAGCCTTGGAATCGGCGCTATGGCGATTTTCGGAAGCTATATAGACAAAAAGAGAAGACTGGCAGGCGAGGCGGTGGCGATCACCATATTGGACACAAGTGTAGCTCTGATCTCCGGTCTTATCATATTCCCGGCCAGCTTTGCATTTGGCGTAAATCCTGACAGCGGTCCGAACCTGATTTTTATAACTCTGCCCAATATTTTTAATTCTATGGCAGGCGGAAGATTTTGGGGAGCGATTTTTTTCCTGTGTATGTTCTTCGCATCCGCTTCAACGATCATTGCCGTATTTGAAAACATCATAGCCTTTGCAATGGATCTGACCGGATGCACCAGAGGAAAAGCCGTAGCTGTCAACATAGTGGCGATCCTGATCCTCTCCATGCCGTGCGTACTCGGCTATAACGTTCTGAGCGGATTTGCCCCCTTTGGCGAGGGAACAGCGATCCTGGATCTGGAGGACTTTATTGTAAGCAATAACCTTCTGCCTTTAGGCAGCCTCGTATACGTGCTGTTCTGTACGACGCGCTACGGATGGGGCTGGAAAAACTTCCTTACAGAGGCCAACACAGGAGAAGGCCCCAAATTCCCGAAATGGGTAAGATTGTACGTGACATTTATCATCCCCCTGATCGTAATTTTCCTGTTCATACAGGGCTACTGGAGCAAATTTGCAGGCTAGGCTTAAGCCATGCGAAAGAAGAAAAGAGAGGAGGATCATCGTGCTTGCACGAATGATCCTCCTCTCTTTTCTTCTTGCATAGGGCGCAGCCCGTGAGCGAGATGAAGCGAAGCGGAATCGAGCTGCAGGGCATAAGCCGGAAAGGGGGAGGGCGCAGCCCTTCACATTCGTCGCTGATACAGCCTCTCTACAACGCCGATCACCGCATACAGCGCCATTGCCATAATACACAGCAGCACGATGGACATGATTAGCCAATCCATCTTAAATACCTGGCTGGAATAAATGATCAGATACCCGAGTCCGCTCCTTGCTGCCAGGAACTCCCCGATCACCACTCCCACCAGACAGAGTCCGATATTTACCTTCATATTGCTTATGACGGCGGGCACGGAACCGGGAAGGACCACTTTGGTAAGGACATGGCGCCTTCTGCCGTGGAGAGTATAGATTAATTTGATCTTTTCCTGGTCCACAGTCGTAAAGCTGGTATACAGGTTCATAATACTCCCGAATATTGCCACTGACATTCCGGCCACGATGATTGTTTTCGGCGTGGCTCCCAGCCACACGATCAGCAGCGGCGCCAGTGCTGACTTTGGCAGACTGTTCAGGACGACGAGATAAGGCTCCAGAATGTCCGAGAGCCGTTTGCTGCACCAGAGCAGCACGGCTGCCAGGATGCTGAACAGTGTGACCAGCAGGAAGCTGGCGAGCGTTTCGTACAGCGTAATGCTTATATGCTGGAAAATGGACCAATCTGCGACCATCTCCCAAAAACATGCGGCAATCTTGGAGGGACTGCTGAAGATAAAGGAGTCGATGATTCCATTATCAGCACAGAATTCCCACAGAAAAAGAAAACCCGCCAGGATCAGAACGCGGGCGGCACAGACGGTAATGCGTCGGAATTTCAGACGTCTGATAAAGAGTTCCTGGGCCCGGGACGGTTTATTCATCGTGATTCAGCTCCTTCCAGATTTGATTAAAATACGTTTTGAATTCAGATGCGTTTCTTCGGTTCAGAGGCGTGTCGTTTTCAAGGGCAAAGGACACGGGGACAATACGGAGCACACTGGCAGGGCGTTCGGAAAGAATGATAACGCGGTCCGCCAGGCTTACGGCTTCTGACAGATCGTGGGTTACCAGCAGTGCAGTCTTTCCAGATCTTTGGATAATCTGGCCGATATCGTCGCTCACTGTCAGCCGGGTCTGGTAATCCAGAGCGGAAAAAGGTTCATCCAGGAGTAAAAGTTCCGGCTCCAAAAGAAGAGTGCGGATCAGGGCGGCTCTCTGGCGCATCCCGCCTGAGAGCTGGGAAGGCTTTGACCGTGCAAACTGTTTCAGGCCGTACTGCTCCAGCAGTTCACTGGCCCTTTTTTTTGTTTCCGCATTCAGGGTGCGGTTGATTTCCGCCCCAAGCAGAATGTTGCGGTATACGGTTCTCCATTCAAACAGATGGTCATGCTGAAGCATATAGCCGATGTTGGAAGAGTTTTCTGTAAGAGGCTTCCCATTCAGTGTGATCTCTCCTGAGTCGGGAGTCATAAGTCCCGCTATCAGCGAGAGGAGCGTGGACTTGCCACAGCCGGAAGGCCCGACAACGGCAGCAAATTCGCCGGGGGCGAGAGCAAACGAGATGCCGGACAGAGCAGGAGTTTCGCCTTCGGGCGTATGGTAGGAATAATTTATATTTTTCAGTTCGAGTATGGATCGCATAGATTCACTCCTATCTGGCAGTATCTATAGTTAGTGTATGAAAAAACCGCGAGACTGTTCCCGGGTGTGCCGGCGTGGCATCGGAAATAAAAAGCAGGGAAATGCATAAACAACATCACACTCTTTCTTGTAGCAATGGCAGAATGGGAGTATAATAGAACCATAGGAACGTACGGAAAAAGCCGTTTCCGCAGCTGTGCCGGAAGATTGAGTATACGCTGAGGGTGGGAACGGGGAAAGGAGGAGATAAAATGACGGGACATAAAATAATTACCATAGGCCGGCAGTTTGGCAGCGGCGGACATGAGATCGGCCAGATGCTCGCAGACAGGCTGGAGATTCCTCTTTATGACCACAGGCTTGTCAGTATGGCGGCGCAGGAACTGAAACTCAGAGAAGATACGGTCAGAAAAGTAGATGAGTCCAGTTTGAAAATGTTTGTGACGAGCTACTCGGTGAGTCCTGCAAGTTACATGGATTTCGTGAGCGCCACGTCTTATATGCAGTCGCTTAATGAAAATGTATACCGCCAGCAGACGGAGATCATACGTGCATTAGCCGGTGAAGGTCCGTGTGTGATCATCGGGCGGTGTGCGGATTATGTGCTGCGGGACTTCCCGGGGTGCATCAATGTGTTTATCTGCTCGGACAAGGAAGAGAGAGTTGCCAGAATCGCTGAGCGATATGGTCTGACAGAGCGCAAGGCGGCGGAAAAGGTCAGAAAGACAGACAGAGAAAGGCGGTATTATTATGAACTTCATACCGGGCTGGAATGGGGGAGCATTGATTCCCATCAGCTCCTGATAAACGCTAGTCTTATGGGCAGGGAGAAGATCGTGCAGCTTCTGGAAATGATGTACAGGGCCTGAGGGTGATACGGGGATTCAGCCGACGCCAGGAAAATCTTTTGAATAGAAAATGGCATCCCGTGAAGGATGCCATTTTCTATGAGGGGGGAGATAGTTGTTTTGCAACTATCTCCGTATAGTATAGATAAAAAATGTGTAGAAAGTATGTATTTTTTGTGAAACATAAAGATTAACATACGCTTTTGCATGGTATACTGTGGTAGAAAAAAGTAACAGTTCCGTCGGCGTTATTTGGAAAACTGCACTGACGTGCTTGCTGCGGCTGTGCCGCCGGTTTCCTCATTTACTGGCGCTCAGGATATGAAACTGTTACAAAAAAACGGCGGGAGAGAGAAGTATGGATCTGCAGAAGATAAATTATCAAAAAGAACTGGATAAAATCCTTGACGGCCTGGAAGAGGAGAAACGTGTGCCGACGCTGCTGCTGCACAGCTGCTGCGCCCCATGCAGCAGCTATGTGCTGGAGTATCTTTCCCGGTATTTTCAGATTACGGTCTTTTATTATAATCCGAATATCTACCCTGAAAGCGAGTATGAAATGCGCACGCAGGAACAGCAGAAACTGATCCGGGAGATGAAGACCGGGTATCCGGTTTCTTTCCAGGAGGGCAGATATGACAGGACAGAATTTTTCAGGGCGGCCGCAGGATTTGAAAATGCCAGAGAAGGCGGCGCCAGATGCATGAAATGTTATGCGCTCCGCCTGGAGGAGTCGGCCAGGGCTGCAAGAGACGGGGGGTTCGATTATTTTACTACTACCCTGAGCATCAGCCCTATGAAAAATGCCCGGAAACTCAACGAGATCGGACAAAAGACGGGAGAAAAATACGGCGTGAAGTATCTGGTGTCGGATTTTAAGAAAAAGAATGGCTATAAACGGTCCATCGAGCTGTCGCGGGAGTTCGGGCTATACCGCCAGGATTACTGCGGATGCGAATTCTCTCTGGCCGAAAGGCGGCAAAAAGAGCAGACTGTTTAAAGTTGGGAGTAGACACAGAACACTTTAGTGTGGTAAACTAAGTGGAAAATGCAGAAGCGGACTGCAGGCACAGGGAAAACTGCCTGTATGGCTGAAAGATGCAACAGAAAAGAGGAAAGAGATATGGCACAGTTATGGGGCGGCCGTTTTACAAAAGAGACGGACAAACTGGTATATGATTTCAATGCTTCGATTTCTTTTGACAAAAGATTCTGTGAGCAGGATATCCGCGGCAGCATTGCACATGTGACGATGCTTGCAAAACAGGGAATCCTCACCGAAGAAGAAAAGAGGCAGATCATAGATGGGCTTGAGGGTATCCGTTCGGATGTGGAGAACGGTACTCTTGAGATCACGGAAAAATACGAAGACATTCACAGCTTTGTTGAGGCGAATCTGATCGACCGTATCGGAGACGCAGGGAAGAAACTCCACACCGGGCGCAGCCGCAACGACCAGGTGGCGCTTGATATGAAACTCTACACAAGAGATGAGATCCAGGAACTGGACGGGCTGCTGACAGAAATGCTGGAAGTGCTGCTGAAGCTGATGAAGGAGAACCTGGATACTTATATGCCCGGATTTACCCATCTCCAGAAAGCGCAGCCCATCACGCTGGCTCACCATATGGGCGCATATTTTGAGATGTTTAAGCGGGACCGCTCGCGGATGAAAGACATTTATAAGAGAATGAACCTCTGCCCTCTGGGCTCCGGCGCGCTGGCGGGAACTACTTATCCGCTGGACAGGGAGTATACGGCAATGCTTCTTGGCTTTGACGGACCTACGCTCAACAGCATGGACTCTGTGTCAGACAGAGACTATCTGATCGAGCTTCTTTCCGCCATGTCAACGGTAATGATGCATCTGAGCAGATTTTCCGAAGAAGTGATCATCTGGAATACCAATGAATATAAATTTGTGGAAATTGATGATGCCTACAGTACAGGAAGCAGTATTATGCCGCAGAAAAAAAATCCTGATATCGCCGAGTTGGTGAGAGGAAAGACGGGAAGAGTCTACGGCGCGCTTACGGCGCTGCTGACTACGATGAAAGGAATTCCCCTTGCATATAATAAAGATATGCAGGAGGACAAAGAATTTGTCTTTGACGCGATCGACACCACAAAGGGATGCCTGGCACTGTTTACGGGCATGTTAAAGACGATGAAGTTTAATGCTGCGCGTATGGAAGACAGCGCGAAGCATGGTTTTACAAACGCCACGGATGCGGCGGATTATCTGGTGAACCACGGAGTGCCTTTCCGCGACGCTCACGGTATTGTAGGTCAGCTGGTGCTTTACTGCATCGACAGGGGGATCGCGCTGGACGATATGAGTCTGGAAGAATTCAAAGCTATCTCACCGGTATTTGAGGAAGATATCTATGATGCCATCAGCATGAAGACCTGCGTGGATATGAGAAATACGATCGGAGCGCCGGGAAAGACCGCCATGGAGCAGGTGATCCGGGCAGAAGAGGAGTACCTGGCAAGAGAAAACGGATTGCAGATCAGGCAGATGTAATTACAGATAAATATACAGAAAGGAAGTAAGAGATATGGATCAGAAATTAAAAGTAGGAATTTTAGGCGCAACAGGCATGGTAGGGCAGAGATTTATCTCTCTCCTGGAAAATCATCCATGGTTTGAGGTAGTAACCGTTGCGGCAAGTCCGCGCTCAGCAGGAAAGACATATGAGGAGGCCGTGGGAGATCGCTGGAAAATGGATACTCCCATGCCAGAAGCAGTAAAGAAACTGGTTGTGCTCAATGTAAATGATGTAGAGCATGTGGCGTCCACAGTTGATTTTGTGTTCAGTGCAGTTGACATGAGCAAGGACGAGATCAGGGCGATCGAGGAGGCCTATGCGAAGACAGAGACTCCGGTCGTATCAAACAACAGCGCGCACCGCTGGACGCCGGATGTGCCGATGGTCGTGCCGGAGATCAACTCAGCTCATTTTGACGTAATCCCGGATCAGAGAAAACGTCTCGGCACAACACGGGGATTTATTGCCGTAAAACCAAACTGCTCCATCCAGAGTTACGCTCCCTGCCTTGCGGCGTGGAAGGAATTCGGGCCGAAAGAACTGGTTGTGACGACATATCAGGCCATTTCCGGAGCGGGAAAGACATTTAAGGACTGGCCGGAGATGGAAGGCAACATCATCCCCTTTATCGGCGGAGAAGAAGAAAAGAGCGAGCAGGAGCCCCTGCGTGTTCTTGGAAAAGTGGAGAACGGGCAGATCGTAAAGGCAGAGCAGCCGAAGATCACATGCCAGTGCGTGCGTGTGCCCGTGCTGAACGGACATACGGCAGCAGTCTTCATCAACTTTGAAAAGAAAGTTACAAAAGAAGAACTGATCGAGAAACTCGTAAACTTCAAAGGCTTTCCTCAGGAGGAAGGACTTCCCAGCGCTCCGAAGCAGTTCATCCAGTATCTGGAAGAAGACAACCGTCCACAGGTAACCCTGGACGTAGATTACGAGAATGGAATGGGCGTATCCATCGGACGCCTGAGAGAAGACACAATGTTCGACTACAAGTTCATCGGCCTTTCTCATAACACAGTAAGAGGCGCTGCCGGCGGCGCGGTTCTCTGCGCAGAAGCGCTGACAGCAAAAGGATATATCTCAAAAAAATAAGAAAAGGGACAGGGCTCTTTTCGATTGGGGACGTAGTCAATTCCGAAATGACTACGTCCCTGTTCACAGAATTTTCACAAAGGGAGGTTGTTTTTATGGGAATGACAATGACGCAAAAGATTCTGGCTGCCCACGCAGGACTTGATTCTGTGGAAGCAGGTCAGTTGATCGAGGCGAAGCTTGACGTGGTTATGGCGAATGATATTACCGGTCCCATGGCTCTGCCGATCATTAAGCAGATGTCTGATCATGTCTTTGACAAGGATAAGGTGGTATTTGTTCCGGATCATTTTACGCCGAACAAGGATATTAAGTCTGCGGAGAATTCTAAGGCGATCCGGGAGTACGCAAAGGAGCAGGGGCTGACCTGGTATTTTGAGCAGGGTAAATCCGGTGTGGAGCATGCGATCCTTCCGGAGGCCGGCGTTGTGACTGCCGGGGAATGTATTATCGGCGCAGATTCCCATACCTGTACATACGGGGCTCTGGGCGCATTTTCCACGGGCATGGGTACGACGGACGTGGCTACTGGCATGGCGACCGGAGAGATCTGGTTTAAAGTGCCAAGCGCCATTAAGTTTGTACTGACCGGGAAACCGGGGAAATATGTAAGCGGCAAGGATATTATTATCCATATCATCGGAAAGATCGGTGTGGACGGCGCCCTCTATAAATCAATGGAATTTGTGGGAGACGGCATTGCAAATCTGTCTATGGATGACCGGTTTACTATGGCGAATATGGCGATCGAGGCAGGTGCCAAGAATGGAATCTTCCCGGTTGACGATCAGGCTCTTGCCTATATCAAAGAACATTCCCAAAAACCGTATACCGTTTACGAAGCGGACGAGGACGCGCAGTACGATGAAGTGATCACCGTAGACCTTTCTGAAGTGCGTCCCACAGTGGCGTTCCCCCATCTGCCGGGCAACGCAAAGACCATTGATGAGATTGAAGAAATGGAGCCTATCAAGATCGATCAGGTAGTGATCGGTTCCTGTACCAACGGCCGCATGGAAGATATGAGAAAGGCAGCGGCGATCCTGAAAGGCCGCACCGTACATCCAGATGTCCGCGTCATGGTCGTACCAGCCACACAGCAGATCTATAAGCAGTGTATCTCGGAAGGGCTTCTGGAAATTTTTGTAGATGCAGGATGCGCCGTGAACACACCGAGCTGCGGCCCGTGCATGGGCGGACACATGGGTGTCATGGCAGCAGGAGAGAAGTGCGTGTCCACTACAAACCGTAACTTTGTAGGACGTATGGGGCATGTGGACTCCCTGATCTACCTGGCTTCTCCCGAGGTGGCGGCAGCCAGCGCCATTGCGGGTTATATCGCAAATCCTGAGAAAGTGGGTGACATGTAAATGAAAGCAAAAGGACATGTTTTTAAATATGGGGACAATGTTGATACTGACGTAATCATCCCGGCAAGATATCTGAATTCCTTCGACGCGGAAGAACTGGCAAGCCACGCCATGGTCGATATTGATCCGGATTTTGTGAAAAAAGTCCAGCCGGGCGATCTGATCGTTGCCAATAAAAATTTCGGCTGCGGCTCCTCGAGAGAACACGCGCCGCTCTGCCTGAAGACGGCGGGAGTAAGCTGCATTATCGCGGAGACATTTGCAAGGATCTTCTATAGAAATGCCATCAATATCGGGCTTCCGATCATTGAGTGCCCGGAGGCGGCAAAGGGGATCGAGGCAGGAGACGAGGTTGAAGTGGAGTTTGACAGCGGTAAGATCTATAACCGGACGAAAGGCACTGAATTCCAGGGACAGGCGTTTCCAGAATTCATGCAGAAGCTGATCGCTGCGGGCGGACTTGTCAATTATACAAATAATAAAAAGAACAAATAGAAGGGATGCTGCATGGGGCGTGTGAGTGGTTCTGTGCAGCACCTCTTTTATGTACCGTGTGCAGGATAGCTGAATAAAGTGGCAGTCCTGCATGGAAAGGGGAATTTATGGAAAAGGAAAACGTGACCGGGAAAGCATCGGCTCTGCTGCCTGTGGGTGTGTTTCTTGTCATTTTTTTGGGAGCGGGGATAGCCCTTCGTGATTTCAGCGCCATGCCGGCGATCGTTGCATTTCTGATCGCTCTCTTTACCGCTTTTCTGCAGAACAGGAAAGTGAGTTTTGATGAAAAGATCAAAATTATCGCAGGAGGGCTTGGAGAAGAAAATATTATTACCATGTGCCTGATCTTTCTCTGCGCAGGAGGATTTTCCGGAGCTGTGAGCGCTGCGGGCGGCGTGGAGAGTGCAGTCAACCTGGGCCTGTCTCTTATTCCGGCTCATTTTGCCGTGTCAGGCCTGTTTATCATTGCATGCTTCATATCGGTATCTATGGGGACTTCCATGGGAACGATCGCGGCTTTGGCGTCGATCGCAGGAGGGATCAGTGAAAAAACAGGGTTTTCTATGGCAGTCTGCATCGCTGCCGTAGTCTGCGGAGCCATGTTCGGGGACAATCTTTCCATGATTTCTGATACGACCATTGCAGCGGTGAAGACCCAGGGATGTGAGATGAAGGACAAGTTTAAGGCAAATTTTCTGATCGTGCTCCCGGCGGCTGTCCTGACCATTTTCTTCTTCTGGCTGATCACAGCAGGGGTAAGCTATGAGATCGAAGGAGGACTGGATTACAATTTCCTGGAGGTCCTGCCCTATATCTTTGTGCTTGTAGGCGCGCTGGTGGGGATCAATGTTTTCCTTGTGCTTGTGGGAGGCATAGTCATGTCTCTGGCTGTGGGGCTTTGGACGGGAAATATCGCTCTCTCTGAAATATTTACAGTAGTAGGAGACGGTGTTGTTTCCATGTATGATATTACGGTGATTTCCATTATCGTGGCCTGTATCGTATCTCTTGTCCGGGCAAACGGAGGAATCCTTTTCATCCTTAACCTGATCAAGCGGAGGATACGGGGAAAGAAAGGGGCCCAGGCGGGAATTGCAGCGCTGGCTCTTACGGTAGACCTGTGTACGGCCAATAATACGGTGGCCATAGTGATGGCCGGGCCTATTGCGAAGGAAATCAGCGAGGAGTTCGGCGTGAAGCCAAAGCGCGCGGCCTCTCTGCTGGATATGTTTACTTCTGTCGGACAGGGACTGATCCCCTACGGCGCGCAGCTGCTTTCTGCGGCGGCGCTGACAGGACTGACGCCATATGATATGATTCCCTACCTGGTCTATCCGGTGTTGATGGGGATATGCGGCATTGGGGCAATTATATTGTCCAGAGACTGAGGCGCGGGCTTTTTGCCTGTGGACACGGCACAGAGACCTGTGCTATAATTCATGGCAGTAATAAAAGGAGTCATTTCTGCAGGAAAAGAGACAGGAATTAGCCAGATCTGCAGGGATGTTCTGAAAAAGAAAAAGAGGGTAAAACAATGAATCTAAAATACAAGAGTACACGAAGTGCTGATAAGACAGTGACCGCTTCCGAGGCAATCCTCAAGGGGCTGGCTGATGACGGCGGCCTGTTTGTGCCGGAGTATATCCCGAAGCTGGATGTGTCAATGGACGAACTTAAAAGCATGAGCTATCAGGAAACCGCATATGCGGTAATGAAGCAGTTCCTTACGGATTTTACAGAGGAAGAATTGAAACACTGTATCGACAGAGCGTATGATTCCAAGTTTGATACAGAGGTGATCGCTCCCCTTGTGAAAGTTGGAGATACCTATCATCTGGAACTGTTCCACGGCGCGACGATCGCGTTTAAAGACATGGCGCTCTCTATCCTGCCGCATCTTTTGACGACGGCTGCAAAGAAGAACCATGTGACGAACGAGATCGTGATCCTTACCGCTACCTCAGGAGATACCGGAAAGGCTGCTCTGGCCGGTTTTGCAGATGTGCCGGGGACAAAGATCATCGTTTTCTACCCCAAGGGCGGCGTGAGCCGGGTGCAGGAACTGCAGATGGTGACGCAGAAAGGCAGCAATACATCTGTTGTTGCGATCCATGGCAATTTTGACAACGCTCAGAGCGGAGTGAAGGCGATCTTTGAGGATAAAGAACTGGAGAAAGAGCTGGCTGAGGCGGGCTATCAGTTTTCGTCGGCAAACTCCATCAATATCGGCCGTCTGGTCCCCCAGGTCGTGTACTATGTATATGCATATGCAAAGCTGCTGGAAAACGGTGAGATCACATCCGGCGAGGAGATCAATGTGACGGTTCCCACCGGAAACTTCGGCAATATTCTCGCCGCATACTATGCAAAACAGATGGGCGTGCCAATCGCAAAACTGATCTGTGCGTCTAATGAAAATAAAGTTCTGTTTGATTTCTTCCAGACAGGCATCTATAACAAAAACCGGGAGTTTATCCTGACTTCTTCTCCGTCCATGGATATTCTGATCTCCAGTAATCTGGAGCGTCTGATCTATGCCATTGCCGGACAGGACGCGGAGAAGAATTCCGGGCTTATGGCGCAGCTCAGAGAAACAGGAGCTTATGAGATCACAGCGGAAATGCGGGATAAGCTGTCAGACTTTGCAGGTGGTTTTGCTACGGAGAAAGAGACGGCGGAGACGATCCGCGCAACATACGAGCGCACAGGCTATGTGATGGATACGCATACAGCTGTAGCGGCGTGCGTATGCGCGCAGTATCGGAAAGATCATGCGGATGGAAGAAAATGCCTGGTAGCATCCACGGCCAGCCCGTACAAATTTATTCACAGTGTAATGACGGCCATTGATGAAAAATATGCCGATACAGATGAATTTGAACTTGTGGATGAGCTGAGCCGCATTTCAGGCACGGATATCCCTAAGGCGATCGAGGAGATCAGAAATGCGGATATCCGCCATACAGCGGAGTGCGATGCGGATCAGATGAAGGCAACAGTAAAAGAGATTCTTGGAGTGTAAGGAGCAGGCTATGGACAGCAGTATATGGGGAATTTTAGGTATTATTGTGCTTGGCTGCGGACTGTATGGTCTCCGCGGCTTCGGCGAGATCAAAAAAGGCGGGCAGCCAAATCTTTCCATGCTGATCGGGCAGGAATATGAGACGGCCAAGCCGGAGGTCAGGGAGGAGTTCCTGCGGAAAACAGCGCCGGTTCTTCTTATATTTTCTCTTGCGTCTACGGTATATGGGGTGATTGATTTTGTACATTGTTTTGTGCGGAGTATGCCCATAGCAGATACGGCGGCATGCATCGTGTTCTTTATCGCCCTGATCGTGTTCGTTGTATTCACATCAAAGCTGCGGAGGAGTTATTTTGGAAAAGGGTAACAGCGGCAGAAATGCGGAACGGACTGAAAAGTGCAGCCAGGATCGGAGCACTCTCATTAAGGCGGCATTTTCGGCCAGAGAAAATTCTTACAGCCCCTATTCGCATTTCCGGGTGGGGGCAGCCCTTCTTTGCGAAAACGGAAAAGTATATACAGGATGTAATATTGAGAACCGGGCTTACGGTCCGACTAACTGCGCCGAGAGGACTGCATTTTTTAAAGCAGTATCGGAAGGAGAGAACTCTTTTTCGGCGATCGCCATAGTTGGAGGAGAAAAGGAACCGGTCTGGTGCTATCCATGCGGCGTGTGCCGTCAGGTGATGGCAGAGTTCTGCAGCCCGGAGAAATTTCAGATCATATGTGCAAGATCGGAGGATGAATACCGCATTTTTACGCTGAAGGATCTGCTGCCGGAAATGTTTTAAATTGCTGTGAGTGTGAAGTGATTAACAAACAAATTGCATAAAACAGCTTCCGACAGTGTAAAAACATATAAAAATAACGGTTAAAATCATTAAAAATGCAGGATTTATATCAAAATCCTGCATTTTTTTGTTGTTCATCCCCTATTTTATGA
>ERZ1090869.772-NODE-773-length-16040-cov-18.145011_pt1 | contig 16040 bp, 6 predicted proteins | sample MGYA00478474_ERZ1090869 | MGnify/ENA primary metagenome ERZ1090869 (study PRJEB33644, sample SAMEA5815748) | chicken gut metagenome | biome: Chicken; feature: Gastrointestinal Tract; material: Caecum | place: Ireland | collected 2019-01-01 | study: A study of the... | reverse complement strand
ATCGCTCAGTGTCTCGTGGGCTCGGAGATGTGTATAAGAGACAGGTATTATATAATTAGGAAAAGGGGCAGTTTTTTATTTTTTTAACGTTTTTTTTGGGCGATTGGTTGCACTGAATCGGCCATATATGCGGGTGAAACAGTATAATTCTGCCTGGCGGTGTGCAAGCGCAGGTTCGGGCATATATGCGCATGTATTTTCAGTCGTTTGCGCATATATGGCGGGCAACATGTTTTTTCTTCCGACAGGGGCCGTGAAAAGTCACCGTTTGTCATTATTGTGTATAATTGTTGCCGGATGATGTTTTTTTAGTCCGCCCGATAAAAACAGAAAGCCGCAAAGGCTGCAAAAAATCAATTTGTTTGCAATCATTGGCAGGCCCTTCTGGGTTTCAGGCGTACTTTCGTGCGCGGGCCTGAACACGTTTTTAATATTTTAAGGAGGTCACTATGAAGAGAAAGTTATGGCTTCTTGCCATACCCGCGGTACTCTGCGCTTTTGCCTTCGCCGCTGCATGTACGCAGCCCGAAGAGACGCAGATTACCGAGTACAAAGTCGTTTACATGAACGGCGATAAGGAGTTCGAGAGATTCACCGTTAAGTCGGGCGACGCGCTCCCCACGCCGGACGGCACCCCCGAAAGGGCTGATACGGCAGAGTTCGGCTACACGTTTGCAGGCTGGACGGACGAGAAGAACGGCACGGCCGAAGACATAATCGACCTGGGCACCGTGACCTCGGTAACGTCTGACCTGACTTACTATGCCGTTTATCAGGTAACACCTCGTACATATACTGTAAAGTTTGTGGACGGAGTGACTGGTGAAACCATATCCAGCCAGGAGGTCGCCTATGGCGGTGACGCGACTGCGCCCACGGCTCCCGAACACGAAGGTTACAAGTTTAAGGGCTGGGAAGGCGACTATACCGAAGTTGACGGCAGAACTACCGTAACGGCCGTGTACGAAAAGCTTTCATACACGCTCACTTATAGTGTGCTCGGCAGCAGCTATACAGAAGATTTTGAATTCGGCGCCACCCTCAAATGGCTTGCGGCTCCCGCAGAAGTTCCCGCAGGGCTCACCTTTGTTGAATGGCAGGCGGAAAATTCCGAAGGCGAACTTGTTGCCGTAGAAGATGCATATCAGAACGGCATGCCCGCAGAAGATATTACGGTGACGGCAAAGTTTGCCGTAAACTGGACGGGTATAGATATAAATGCCCAGAATGCCGTATATGGCGGAACGGCATTTGTTGTTCTGCCCATAGATTCTGCTGTGTCGTACACTTACAAGTGGCACGACGGCTCTGCCGCGCAGACATATACATATAAGTCAGCTGGAGCAAACAGCCTTAAGGTTGAAGTAACTGCCACATACAGTGTAGACGGTAAAGTCGCAGTTACCGAAACTAAAGAATTCCCGGCTACGGCAAATGTTGCAAAGGCAGACCTTACCGTAAGCGTAAGTGTGGCAAATGCTACGGACGGCAAACTTGTATATGGCACTGTCCCTCAGCTTGTGCTTTCATTTGACGGAATAAAGAATGGCGACGAAGAGCTGTTCAATAAAAATTACACTGCAACCTATACTGACGAAACCGCCGACAAGGTTGTTGCAGATGTTGCTAAGCTGCCTGTTGGCGAATATTCCGTTCAGGTTGCAATATCTGCTCAAAATTATAATGTCACGTACGCGCGCGCGACTGAGTTCGAAGTTACCTCTAAAAACATAACAATTTCTGTTGCCGCGAATAATATAACATACGGCCAGGCAACTGATTATGAGTTGACAGCCGAAGGGCTTGCTTACGGCGAAGATATCTCCGTTCTCGCAGGCGGCAAAGTAGTTATAAAGAACGCCGAGGGAACGGAAGTCAGCGGCATACTTCCTGCCGGCGAATATACCGTTGAACTCAGCGGCTATACAAATACCAATTATAAAGTAACGCTTAACTCGGCAAATTTCACCGTTGCAAAGGCGCAGCTTACCGTGGCTGTGGGTGTAAATAAAACTTATACATATGGCGAAAGCATAGAGCCTTCTTATCAGATTACAGGCTATGTGAACGGCGACGATCAGAACGTTGTTAACGGCACCATAGCATATACATACGAAAAGAATGGCGAAACCTATTCTGCCGCAAAATTCACCGTTGGCAACTACACTGTAAATGCCGAAGGGCTTAAAGCTGCAAACTATAATATTGAATACGTTTCGGCCGATTTTACCGTGAATAAAAAGGCGCTCACTGTAAACACTACAGTTGCAGAAAGCTTTGTTTATGGCACTGCGGTAAATGCGGGCGTAACATACGAAGGCTTTATAGACGGCGAAAACGCAGGCAATGCGCTTGATGGAAAGCTTATTTTCAGCTATACAAAAGATAACGCGCTCTATACCGAAGATAAGTTTGTTGTAGGCAGCTACACCGTGACGGCAGGCGGGTATGAGGCTGAAAATTACGAAATAACTTATATATCTGCCGACTTCACCGTAACAAAAAAGGCGCTTAACGTAAACATTACGGGCGTTCAGCAAAGTTACGTGTTTGGCGCGGCGGTCAATCCCGCAACTACAGTCAGCGGCTTTGTATATGATGAAACTGTTGCCGTGCTTGGCGGCGAGCTTGAAATAACCATAAGCGGCGCCGAAAAGGTGGCGGGACTGCTGCCCGTGGGCGAATATACCGTAACGGCAGGCGGATACACTTCTGAAAATTATCAAATAACTTACGGCATGGCGCAGTTCAGCGTTACCGCACGCGATATAAAGCTAAGCATTACCGATAACGGCAAGAGCGGTACAATATGGACTAACTCCGTAACAAAAGAAGAGCTGGGCCTTACCGATACCGACTATGTTGTTGAGGGCGTGCTCAGGCTCAACAAAACTGAAGAAAATACTTACATCGCAACAGGTGAAAAACTTTCGGCAGATTTTGAGTGGGCAGAAAATTTTGCAATCACCCGCGACGGCATAGATATCACTAAAAATTTCAACCTTACCTATGATATAGAGGTTCGTCTTGAAAACAGTGCGTTTACCTCGCATGCGAGCGGTATAAACTCAACCTACAACGGCGCCGCCCAGAAACTTGGTACAGTGACCGTTGACGACGATATAGAGTATACTTTGGAATATAAGCTTGGCGATAGCGGCGAATGGGTAAAAGAAATGCCTGTTGCAACCGACGCGGGCAGCTACACCGTATATTACAGAATTTCGGCAGAAAACTACGAAACATACGAAAGTAGATTTACCGCAACAATAGCCAAGGCGGCAAACAAAATAACGTATACTCAGCACAATGCAGTCACATATAACGGCGAAGAACATGAATTTGCGCTTGACGCGGCTCACTTTGCCACTACCGACGGCAGCGCCGTTCAACTTGTTGCAGGCCAAACCAACATATTTACAAACGCTGGTCAGCATACCTTTAAGGTATATGTGCCTGCAAGCAAAAACTACCTTGCGGCAGAATACACCGTAACGGTAACTATAAATAAAGCGCAGTTTGAAATTGAGTATACCGACTACGGCACGCTCACATATGACGGCGCGGAACATGATTTCTTGCTTGCAAATTTCAGCGTACCTTATGGCGCAACCGTTCAGTTTGCCGAAGATAGCGCACAAAAGTGGCAAAACGCCGGCGATTACAAAGTAAAGGTGTTTGTTGAAGATGGCGAAAACTGGGAAGGCGCAAGCCGCGAAGTAACCGTTACCGTAAACCAGGCAACCGTAAATACCATTATGGGAAGCAACTCGCTTATGTTTACCTACAACGGCAGCGAACAGTACTTCCTTGCGGGCAACAAATATACAGCAACATATGGCACAGTTATGTTCAAAGAACAGACCAGCGGCACAACTGCAGGCAACTATCAGTTTGTTGCGTACGTTGATGCTACCAATAACTATGTCGGTGCCGAATTAACAGTTAATGTTACCATAGATAAAGCTACTTATACTAAGGAGTATGTTGAAGGGCTTGGCAGCCCTCTTATGGCTGAAGGTGATATACTGCTTGGCTACAACCCTGAAACGCAGAGCGGCAAAACGCTTGCCGAAGTTGCTCTTCAGTCTGGCTTCTATTGGCTTGATACAGATATCGAGTATGTAGAAGGCGATAACAGTTATACCGCATACTATAATGCTGATTCTGATAACTACTATAATTACGAACTTGACATTAAGTTTGAAGCCTTAAAGGAAGATATAACTGTTACCGTTGGCGGCGTGCTCGAAATGGACATTGATCCTAATGCTGGCGCAATCAACTATTTCTCAAATACGGCAATGTTTAATGCTGTACATGAAGGTGGTGCTCAGTTTACCGAGCTTTCGCTTGAAACATTCCTCCAAGCTTCGGGCGGTAATTCTGCAGTAGGCAGTACATACAAACTTACATATACTGCAAAGGCTAGTGAATACGATAAGTATTATAACTTTAATGTGGTATCAAATAACCCTATATTAAAAGTTAAATCTGTTGTATTGGATAATGTCAACAAGACTATTGAAGATGCTCTTTTTGAAGCTCAAGGCGAAAAAACAATTAGGGTAATTGGTAATACCGCATTTGCCGAAAGCGGCTTTTACAGCGGAGCCGATTATTACACGGTTAAATCAGGCGTTACATTGTTTATTCCTTATGAGCAGGCGGATGAATTGGGCAATAATACATACAGCGAAGGTGGAGCGTTAAATACTTCTGCTAATAAAACATTATATTTCACGCTTTCAATACCTGAAGGTATAACGATTGAAAACGCTGGCACTATTACAGTTGGTGGCTATACTGGTATAAAAAATGCTTCAAGTCGTAGTCAAGGTGCTATAACTGGCGGCTATTCGCAGATTGACCTGGCGGGGACAATCAATAATGCAGGTATGATGAATGTGTATGGCAATATTATTGGTTCTGGCCAGGTTAATGTAAGTGCGGGCGGTACTGTTCGTGAACGCCTTGAAATAAACGATTGGCGTGGTGGTACAATCGCGGGAGGCTCATTCCTTGCGTTTGAAAATAAATCGAGTAAAGTCGATTTGAAGATAAATAGTGAAGTTGATATTAATCCTGCTGAAGCAAATCAATTTCCATTTAAGCAATATTCGCTTGCTTCAATAACAGCAAAAGTTGTAGTTGAATATGGCGGAAAACTTGCTGGCATAGCAAGAATTTATACGCAAGAACCTGACAGGCTTACTGATGTAGACTTTGTAGTTGTAAGTCAAGAAGGCGACGATAACGGTTTAATTCTGCTCAAAAATACCGAAGGCGCTTTTGTTAGCAAAACGCAGAAAAATGGTCGTGTTGAAATTCTTGTTCACGGTGGAGCAACAGGTGGGCAAGCTGCTTTTAAAATGACTATTAAAGCAGAAGTTTCTTTCTTGTGGGTAGCTGCTAATTTTGATATGAAGACTGGGCTTGTTGCTTTCCCTATAACAAATGGAGTAGACCTTATACTTGAGGATGGCGATTATTCCAGTGCCTATGGATATAAGATTTTGCCTGGTGCTACCCTTGAACTACGTAATAATGCGAATCTTACATTTACTGATAATGTAAAGGGTATTATCGTTTACACGGAAGATGATATTACGTATTGCAATAATTTAGGCAATCCTAGTAGTGCTACTGAGGGCACTTGGGAACTATATCCCTCGGGTTTGGCCGACGGCAAACTTATAGTGGGTGGTGGCTGTGCGCTTACAATTGCTGATGGTACTATATTTGGTGGTATAATCAGCGGCGAAGCTGGCGCAAAGGTGACTGTTGGCAATAATGTAACATTAACGGCTATTTCTTATGAAGGATATGGTACAGGTGAGAAGTCTTATTTGCCGCCTTCAATAACTTTCAATTATATAGTTACAAGTAAAGTCGAAAATGTTGCGCAATTGAAGGACGAAGACGGTACGCTTATAGATATGGTTGTTGGCGGTACGTACACCTTTAACGGAAGTATTTGGGAACAAGCTTAAAAAGCTTAAGTAAAAACGATTTTATGTATATTGCGCGGCGGCGCATGCCGCCGCGCAATATATGCGTTTTTACCCCACAATAAATAGTGAGATTTCTCCGCTCGCTACGCTCGGTCGAAATGACATGGTAGGGGTAATGGCGTTCGCTCGAAATGACAATGCGTGGCTATGGTTGACGCCTCCGCTCGAAATGACAATGCGTGGCTATGGTTGTCGCCTCCGCTCGAAATGACAATAGAGGCATACCAACCTTGTCATTGACGCGATTGTTCCACCCTGTCATTTCGACCGAAGCACACGAATGTGTGCGGAGCGGAGAAATCTCGGAATAACAAGTAATGGGCGAAGAGATTTCTCCATGCGTTCGCCTTCGGCTCACTTAGTCGAAATGACATGGTAGGGGTAATGGCGTTCGCTCGAAATGACATGGTAGGGGTAATGGCGTTCGCTCGAAATGACAATGCGTGGCTATGGTTGACGCCTCCGCTCGAAATGACAATGCGTGGCTATGGTTGTCGCCTCCGCTCGAAATGACAATAGAGGCATACCAACCTTGTCATTGACGCGATTGTTCCACCCTGTCATTTCGACCGAAGCACACGAATGTGTGCGGAGCGGAGAAATCTCAAAAAAATCCCACCGACTTGCCCTTGCGGGCAAGCCACCTCCCCTGATAGAGGAGGCACGATTAAGGAATAGATTTCTCTATGCGTTCGCCTTCGGCTCACTTAGTCGTAAGGAGCGAAGCGACAGAATAGCGATTGCTATGCAAAGCATCAATCGCGTCAATGACATAATACAAAACACATAAGGAAAAGTTAAAATGGCGCATAATGTTGCACCGTTTGCCGAATACATTCTTCGCGTAGACGGGCTTTACAAAAAATATGCAAAAAAGGCCGACTGGGCGGTTGAAAACGTTTCGTTCACCGTAAAGTCGGGCGAAATAGTAGGCCTGCTCGGCCACAACGGCGCGGGCAAATCTACCACCCTGCGCTGCCTTGAGGGCATGCTGCCCTTTGAAAAAGGCAGCATTTCAATATGCGGCAAAGATGTGGTAAAAGACCCCGTTTCCGCCAAGCTTAATATGGGCTTTGTCACCGACGACCACGCCGTGTTCGTAAAGATGACGGGCATACAATACCTTGAATTCATGGCCGACGTATACGGCGTTTCAAAGCCCGACCGCGAAAGGCGGTATCAAGAGCTTGAAAGGGTGTTCTGCCTGGGCGACAGCGTGTATAACCTTATCGCCTCTTACTCGCACGGCATGCGGCAGAAGATATGCATGATGGGCTCGCTGATACACAAGCCCCGCCTGTGGATATTGGACGAACCGATGACCGGCCTCGACCCGCGCACCATGCGCGCCGTGCAGGACTATATGGACGAATACGCCGCCAAGGGCAACGGCATACTCTTTTCCTCGCATGCGCTCGACACGGTGGCAAAGCTGTGCGACCGCGTTGTGCTGATCCGCAAGGGCAAACAGGTTTCTGACCTGAACGTAAAGGAGATCGCTGCGCGCGACCCCGACTTCGACTTTGAGGAGTACTTCCTGCAAAATGAAAGACAGAATTGATTTCGGCATGGTGGGCGCTCTCCTAAGAAAACAGCGGCAGGAGTGGGTGGCGTCGTTCAAAAAGGGCAACTTCAACGCCGTGGGCTTTGTTTTCCGCGTTGTGCTGATAGTGGCGCTTGTGGCGGTGTTCGTGGTGTTCTTCGGCAACTTCCTCGATATCTACCTCGACGTGATGACGGGCGGCGCCCCGCACCCGCAGGAGAGGCTGTACGAGGTGCTTTCCATAGCCTATACGCTTATACTTATAGCGCTTATAATAAGCGCCGTGGCGCAGATAAACCGCGCGCTGTTTTCCTCAGACGACATGCGCATAATGTCGGCGCTGCCCGTGGGCGCAAACACGCTGTATATTTCAAAGCTTATAACAATATACTTCGGGCAGTTTGCGGTAACGGCGGTGTGCGTGCTTGCGGTAAACCTGACTGCCGCCGCGCACCTTGCACAGGGCGCGTGGTACTATGCCGCCACCGCGCTCGCCTGCATTCTGATGCCCCTTTTAACGTTGGGCATAGCCTCGGTGATAGCGCTGCCCGTGCACGCGGTAAAGCTGTTTTTAAAGGAGCGGTTTGTTTTAAGCTTTATATTCATAGTAGTTGTAATGGCGGCGCTGCTGCTTGCCTATGCGTGGGTGCTTCAGGGCGTAAAGGAGCTGCTGTTCGGCGACGACCTGCGCTATTTTTTCAACGAGCGCATAATGAACGGCATTGCGCGGGCAGTTGGCGCGCTGTATCCCGCAAACCTTATGGCTGGGCTGTTTGTTTCGCGCGGCAGGCTGCGCTGCGCGCTTATACTGCTTGCCGGGCTTGTGGTGTGCGTGGCGCTTTCGGCGGTGTTCATAAGGCTTATACTCACGCGCGCCCTGCGTGCGGGCAACTCGGGCACAACGTCTGTGCATATGCGCAAACGTAAATTAAGGGGCAGCCGCTCGCCCATGGCTGCGCTGATAAAAAAGGAGTTTTTAACCATCTTCCGCACCACCGACTACGCCTTTTCGTACTTTGCCGTGGCGCTGGTGGTGCCGCTTATGGTGTTTTTCTGCATGTCCGTCGGCTCGTCGCTCGCCGAAAGGCTGGTGGCGGTGGACTGCAATTTAGAGCTTGCAATATTTTTGACATTGTTGTTCGGTTCGCTTTCAAACGTGTTCTGTACCACCAATATCAGCCGCGACGGAAAGATGTTCTACTCCGTCAAGGCCATGCCCGTAAGCCCGTATACGGTGATATTTTCAAAGGTCATACTCTGCCTTATAGTCACCGTGCTTTCGCAGCTTTTAAGCGCGGCGGTGCTGGCGGCAACGGGGTATGTAAGCGTGCCCGTGGCGCTGTTTTTACTGCTTGTGGGCGTGCTGTTCGGCTTTGCGCAGATATGCATTGCCACGCGCATAGACTTCGACCACGCCAAATTTTCTTCCGAGCCGGACGGTGAAATAAAGGAATCGGGCAACACCGTAAGCATAATAATGGTGGCGGGGCTGGCGGCATCGCTGCTTGTGGGCGGCGCCGTGGTGCTTGCCCGCATGATGTTCGCCCTGCGCGGCCTTGCCGAAGCCTACGCGTGGGTAACGTTCGCGGTGGCGGGCGTTATAGCCCTTATCGCCGCGGCGGCGGGGCTTGCGCTGCTTATGTACAGGCTTAAAAGCCGCTATTACCGCTTCAGCGGAGGTTTACTATGAGAAAGAATATAATCGCGCTCATGCTGGTGCTTCCCCTGCTGTTCGTGTTTGCCATATTCACGTCGGGCAACGTGGCAAGCCTGGGGGTATCCGTTTCGGCGAGCGGAATAGAGATACTCAACGAACCGGAAGACGGCCTGCGCATAGACCTTGCCGACTATAACGGCAGCTTTAAGGTTGCGGCGCAGGTATTGCCGGAAAACGCCTCCGACAGGGGCTTTGCGTTCCGCGTGGAGGAGGTGAAAGGCAGCGAATTTGCCGATGTTTCGGTGGCGGAGGACGGCAGCGTTACCGCGCGCAGCGCAGGTTCGGCAAGAATAGTAGCCGTAAGCAACGACGGCGGCTATACCGACAGCATGCTGGTAACGGTATCATCTTCCAAGCCGTATGCAATGGATATAGAGCTGCGCTCCGCGGCGGGCGGCGATAACCTGCTTGCGGAGGAGGATGGCGAATATTCCGCAGATATATCTACGGGCAGCTACAGCTATTCGCTCAAGCTCCACCCCGTCGGGTTCGAGGGCGCCCAAGTCACTGTAACGCAGGGCTTTGCCGAAATCAGCGGCAACAGCATACTTGTGCCCTTTGAAGGCACCGCCGTGCTTGAATTCAAGGTGGCAGACGGCGCGTTCGGCGACATAGTGCGCACGGTAACGCTCAATGCCCAAAGCCCGCACACTCTTTCGGGCATAACGGTAAACGGCGCGGCAGAGGCGGCGCTCACCGTAGAAGAGGGCAGCGGCGCGGCTTCGTTCTACGTTCAGTCGGAAGAAAAGCCCGAGCTTGCCGCAAACAACAATATATTAAGTTCAAAGGTCACGCCCGTAGAGGGGGCAGGCGCGGACTGCTACCTTGTGGAAGTGGTGTTTGCACAGGGGCACTCCTCGGAATTTTCCGCGCAAATAACCGCGGGCGACGGCAGTGCGGAGGTATCTTTCTCGTTCGGCTCGTTTGCGTTCACCGTAAGCTCTACCCTGCCCGTTCAGGGTGGCGGAACGGCCATGCTTGCGGGCAATGCCGTAAGGTTCTACGCCCTTCCCTCGGTAATTGCCGAGGGCGTCACCTTCAGGTGGGAGATTGAAGGCGACATTGCAGACAGCGTTTCTATGCATGACGAGGGCGGCATGTGCACGCTTACCGCGCAGAATACCGGCACGTTCACGCTGAGGGTTACGCCCGTGCGCGGCGGCTTTGCGCTGGACGTAGAGCCTGTGGAAATTGACATAACCGTGGTCAACGAGGTGACTTCGGTAAGCATAACAAACGGCGCGGGCACGGGACTTGCAAACGACTTTACCGTTCCGGGCAGAACGTATTCGGGCGGCTCGCTTGCAGAGTACTCGTTTGCGCTCGGGGTAAAAACATACCGCAACACGCAGGCGGTAGACGGCCTCGGCGACATGCAAATTACCGTCTCCGACCCCTCGGTTGCACTGCTTGAAAACATAGGCGGCGACCTTGTGCTCACCGCAAAGGGCACGGGCAGCGTAACAATATCGCTCAGCTGGGCGGGCAACCAGTCCTTTGGCAGAAACGTTGCGGCGTCCGTCACGCTGAACGTGGTGGAGGACGGCGTGCTGTGCAGCACAGGCGCGCAGGTGTTTGCCGCGGCAGAGGCGGGGTACCCCATAGTGCTCTCCGCCGATATAATGCTGGGCGAAGAATATAAGGACGACGTGTCTGCACTCAGGGCGCAACTCGGCACAATGAAGTCTACCTACAACACCGAATTTTATAAGAACATGGGCAGGGAGAGCGAAGCCAACGTAAACTACGTTATAGAGTTCAAAAACGACGTATACGGCAACGGCCACACCATAAATGCCGAATACTTCACCAACGCCAGGGACGGCACAGGCCAGCCGCTGTTATACCGCGGCCCGCTTGACTTTGTAAGCCTGGGCGAAACGGCCTCCGTAGCCGCGCAGGACAACATTGCCTACCTTGTCCGCACCGACGGCGTAACGCTGTACAACGTGACGCTGCTGGGCTGCAGCGACGAATCGCTGTACGAAGACGGGCAGTATAAGCTGGAAAAACTCAACAACGTGGGCACCGTGCTGGAGGTGAATGCAGACGTAAACATAATAAACTGCCGCGTGCGCAACGGCCGCACGGTGGTGCGCGTTTACGGCGGCAACCGCGACGGGGAGCACTACTTTATAGAAAGCCTTGCCCAAAACACCGGCTGCGATGCAGAGCGCGCCGAAGTGCGCATAGAGGGCTGCATAATTTCGCAGGGCAGGGAGTTCCTGCTTAAAATAGGCGCAAACCGCGCGCTGCGCGCAAACGCCGCAAACGGCACCGAACCCGCCCTGACCGCGGCAAACGGCACGGCGTACAGCCCCCAGACAAATAATTATTTGAACGACGCCTACTTTTACCGCATGTATGTGCTTACAGACGTGACCTTAAAGGACAGCGTGCTTGAAACCAGCGGCCTGTTCACCGTGGGGCTCGAAAGCAACTTTGCAGGCCCCGTGCTGGCGCAGAACTCATCTGAAAGCGGCATCAACTTCCAGGGCTGGCCGGGCACGGGAGGTACCTCGTTTGCCTCTGTTTTAAGGGTGGAGGGGGACGTGCGCCTGTACGACTGGAAGGACGTCTCCCTTATAGACAGCAGTACTTTGATAGAGGTAGCCGCAGGCTCTGACGCGGCTGCGCGCTTCAGCCTTGATATCGGCGCCATGCTGCAGTTTGCCCGGCAGGAGTACCCCGAAAAGTATGGCGACGTTATGACCGAATACGGCGACACCAGCGTTGTTCACGGCGGCATAGCCGTATACGGCGGCGGCAAAAATTACAGCCAGGTAGACCTTTCGGGAATATCGGGCGGGCTTTCGGACTTTTCAGAATACCTTGTAAACATAGGCATACTTGCGCAGTCGGACGACCCCGTAATGGCCGACCAGGGCACCGTGCTGCCCCTTGCAGCGGGCACGCAGGACTTCCGCTTTTATATGTACGGCTCGGGCAGCGCAAACAGCTACACAAAACAGCTTGCCGACGCCGAAAGCGGCGTAAAGTATGCGGGCATTTCCCGCCCCGGCGCATTTATTTAATACAGGTCACAAGCGAGGGTACATTTGACGCAAACCATTTTACAGCCGACAATTATCCAGCAGAAGGTAGATGCCCTGCGCAGCCGCAGGGCGCTTGCGCTGCTAACCGGGTTTTTTGAAAGCATATACTATCCTATAGCTTATGCGCTGTTTGCGCTTGCCTGTTCCTTTGTCGGGTTCGAGATAGTATATTTTGCTGTTACGGCGGCAGTAGTCATCTTCACCGTAATATTCTGTGAGGATACAAAGTGTGTATTCGTGCCCGTTGCGCTGGCTGTGTACGGCGTCAGTCAGCGGCACACGCCTCAGCCGCCCTACGGCAGCGGCTATTTATACAGCTCTGCATTCCTCATCGCGTGCGGCGTGCTGCTCGCGCTAGTTTTTGCCGCAATGGCGTTCCGTATGGCGGCGTTCAGGGGTACGGGCAACGTATTCCGCGACCGCACAAAAATGCGCTGGGGAATGCTTGCCATGGCGGCGGTGCTGTTGCTGAACGGTGCTTTTTATTCCGGCTGGACGGCGGCAAGCCTTATATGTGGCGTTGCCATAGCGCTTTCATTTGTGTGGTTTTATGTATTTTTTTACAATACGCTGCACTATTGCGGCGAAACTGCCGCATATGCCGCGCGCGTGTTGTGTATTGCCGCCGGCGTTATATTTATTCAGCTTTTAAAAGTGTATATCTTCGACGGTGCCCTTGCAAGCGGCTCCATAAACAAGGATAAGCTTGTGCTGGGATGGGGAATGAGCAACAATATAGGCGGCATGCTCGCCGTGTTCATGCCTGCGTTTTTTTACCTTGCATACAGGCAAAAATACGGTTGGATGTGGTATATGGGCGGGCTTATCTGCTTCGGCGGGGTGGTACTCACGCTCAGCCGCACCGCCGTGCTTGTGGGCGCGGTTGCGCTTGTTGCGGCAATGGTGTTGCTTAGCATAAGGGGCAGGCATGTAAAGTTTGTTCGCATATTCAACATAGCCGCCATAGCCGTGCTTGCAATTCTGTGTGCAGTTTTTTCAGAAGAGCTGGCGCAAATTTTCCGCCACTATATAGAGCGGGGGTTCGATGATACGGGCAGGTTTGAGATATGGCGCAGCGGCTTGGAAAACTTTCTGCGTTCTCCGCTGTTCGGCGTCGGCTTCTGCACGCCCATCGCGCCCGACTGGAGCTACGGCATAGAAAACTGGCTTTTCCCCGATATGTACCACAATGCGTTTGTGCAGATGTTTGCCTGCTGCGGCATATTTGGCATTGCGGCGTATATATTTCACATAGTGCAGGGGCTGATACTCATTTTTAAACGCCCCTCGCCCGAACGAATATTTTTCTTTTTCGTTATAGCTGTTTTAAGCGGCGTCAGCATGGCCGATAACCACCTTTTCCATGTATTTCCCGCGCTTGTATACTCCGCGCTGCTGGGTATGTGCGAAAAAGATTACAACGCAACCGCTGCCCGCCTTGCGCAGGGAACGGAGGGCGAAAAAATTGAAAGAGCTGCGCCTTGAATTAAATTTAAAAGCTAAAAAAACCGTGCATTTTTTGCGCGGTTTTTTTGTGCCTGCAGGGCAAATTTTAAATTGAATTTTTTGCAATATCAAAAATTGATATACCTGTTTAAGTGGTGTATCAAAAACTGATATATGCGGGTGTTTTGCTTAAAAAATATGCAAAAAAATTGTAAAATACACCAATTATTTTATTGTAAATAATAGCAAATTATACGGCGCGGTGATATAATTTATTTAAATAAAAAACGGAGGTATTTTTATGGAGTGTAAATATTGCGGTACGCCCAATCCCGAAGGCGCCGTGTTCTGTATGGAATGCGGCAAGCGGCTCGATGGAATGCAGGTGTGTCCTTCATGCGGCAAACTTGTGGCCGATGAAGGCAAGTTCTGCCCTTTCTGTGGCCAGCGGCTTGCGCAACCGCAGACCGAAATGCCCCGGGCGCCTTTATATGCGGCGTCCCGGGTTCCGCCCGCGCCCACGCAGCCGGCGCCTTTGCCCGCTCAGCCGCAGACTCAGGCATACGGCGCGCCCGCTCAACCCCGCCCCGCCGCGGACGGTTGGTCGGCACCTGCTAAGCCTTCGGGGTGCGGTTCGCCCTATTACGGTGCGCCCGTGGCAAGGCCCCGTATGCCGGCAGAAAGGTTAAAGGGCATTTTAAAGACCGTTGCAGACGGGCTTGCCGCCTTGGGCGCGCTGCTCGCGTTTGTATTCGTGTTCCTCATCGGCGGCAACCTCACGGGCTATATTCCCGATGGGTCGCTTGATGGAATTCAAAGCTCTATCTTTCCCCTCCTGCAGGGCGACTGGAATATCTTTTCCTGCTTCGGCGACTCGTACAGCGCCATGGCCGACGCGGCGGAGGCGTTCGGCACCAACAGTTTTGTAAAGTATGCCTACGACATAAACGCCGCGCTCAGCATAGTGATCGCCGCGCTCACGCTTGCGGGCGTCGCCGCCTGCTTTATATTTGCCGCGGTGCGCTATGTGCGCGTGCTTACGCATAAGACGGAAAAGTCCGTGTTCGGCCCCGCAATGGCTACGTTTGTTGTGTTTGTGGCGGGCGCTTGCCTGCTGGGCGCCCTTATGGCCGAGCGCGTATATATGGCAACTGCCGACTATTCGGCTGCCACGGTAGAAGAGTTTGAAGTCGTTGCAAACGGCGCAACGGTGGCCGGCATTGTGCTCGGCGCAGTAATGCTTGTATGTTCGCTTGTAACGGGGCTTGTAAGGGAGGGCAGACAGCTGCTCTCTGCCGAAAGGTTGTTCGGTCTTATCGGCGGCGTGGTGCTTACCGTGATTGCGTTCGTCGCCCTTTCAATGCTCTCGCACGGCATACATGGCGGTTACTCCCAGCGCGATAACGCGGAGCAGTATGTGGAATACGATATGACGTTGGGCATAAGCGCCATACTCAGCTTTATGTTTATGTCTGCAAACGTGTTCTACTCTCAGGGCACAAATACAGGCAGCGACTGGGATCTGTTTGTAGATACTTTCAATGCAGAGCTGGTGTACATAATAATATTCGTTGTTGCAGCCGTGGCTATAGCTGCGCTGCTTGCGTTTGCCGTTCCCGCCTATTCGCAGGGCGGCATAAAAAGGGTGCGCACCCCGTTTGCAATAATGGGCATAGTTGCAGGTGTTTTCGGTATACTTGCGGGTGTAATGAATATTTTAATGGTCAACGACCTCATCCCCTTCCTTGAAGGGTGGCTGTTCGGCGTAGACAGCATAGAGGCAGATAACGGCATGGATATAGGCGCCATAGTGGTCTCCGTTCTGCTCATCATCGGTTCGGTGATATATATGGTTGTTTCAAAAACGCTTGCGGCGCGCGCGTACGGCAGCTACATGCCTCCCATGGGCGGCATGCCCTATGCAAACGGCATGGCTGATATGAACGGCGCGCCCGCTCAGCCGCAGGGCGCTCCCCGGAACATGGGGCAGAATATGGGGCGGCCCGCGCAGCAGAATATGCAGCAGGCAGGCTATGGCGATACGAACGACGCAGAGGGCTGAGCGTGTAGCCCGGCAAAATTTTAAAAGCTAAAAAAACGTTATACTCATCATAGCGCAATAAAGCAGGCGCCCCCCCGGAGTTTAACCCCCGGCGCCAATTTATTTTTGTTTTCAGTATAATATAAAAAACAGAACCAGCCACCCCACACAAAAATTGAAAAAAACGGGGGACCCCTAATAATAAAAAAAAAAATTGGGGGGG
>ERZ1090869.766-NODE-767-length-16107-cov-8.939073_pt1 | contig 16107 bp, 15 predicted proteins | sample MGYA00478474_ERZ1090869 | MGnify/ENA primary metagenome ERZ1090869 (study PRJEB33644, sample SAMEA5815748) | chicken gut metagenome | biome: Chicken; feature: Gastrointestinal Tract; material: Caecum | place: Ireland | collected 2019-01-01 | study: A study of the... | reverse complement strand
GGATGCAAAAGCACAACCTCGAATGGCTCTACCGCCTGCTGCAGGACCCGAAGCGGCTGTTCAAGCGATACTTCGATACCAATTTGCGGTATTTGTGGTGGACGTGGAGAAGATAAGGCAAATCAGATTTGATGACTTGAAGAAAAGAATATAGTGAGATTTTTGGAAAAGAAGATCAAAAATCTGCACGAAGGACAGGCGCAATGTGGTCGCCACTTATTTAAAAACTTGACGGAAAAGTTTTGCAGAAGGACAAGAAGGGGAGAATCAGACCGTGGCCAAAAAGAAAAAGATATTATTTATCGTAGAAGCCATGGGTGGAGGCGTTTTTACATATATTGTTGATCTCGCTAATGAGTTAGTGAAAGACTATGACATGTACATTGCCTACGCTGTTCGTAAACAAACACCGGTTAACTATAGGGATTACTTTGATGAACGAGTAAATTTAATTGAGGTTAAGAATTTCAGTCGATCAATAAATCTTGTAAAAGATATAAAGGCGTTCTTTGAAATTAGGAGCATAGCAAAAGAAATCGGTCCAGATGTTATCCATCTTCATTCATCTAAGGCTGGCGCTTTGGGACGGTTGGCATTCAATGGTAGAAAGGTTCCTGTTTTTTATACACCTCACGGTTATAGCTTCCTTATGCGAAATCAAAGTGTTATGAAGAGGCGCGCTTATAAAATTGTAGAAGCAGTGTGTAGTAAACGAAATTGTACAACTATTAGCTGCAGTGAAGGCGAACATAAGGAAACATTAAAACTTACCAGGGATGCAACTTATGTAAATAATGGAATTAATGTTGAGGAATTACAGAGATTGATTGACAAAACTGGCCCTATAAATGATCATCCGCTTACGGTATTTACACTTGGACGTGTCTGCTATCAGAAGAATCCAGATTTGTTCAATAAGATTGCTGAGAATCTTCCAGAGGTAAAGTTCCTCTGGATTGGTGATGGCGAACTCAGGAACAAATTGACAGCACCAAACATAGAAATAACAGGATGGGTTAAAAGGGAAGATGCATTACGTTATTCGTTGCATGGAGACATATTTCTCTTAACATCGCTATGGGAAGGACTGCCGATCTCACTACTTGAGGCTATGTATATGAAGAAATTATGTGTGGTGAACAATGTGATAGGGAATCGAGACGTCATACATAATGGTAAGAATGGATTTGTTTGTGATAATGTAGATGATTTTGTGGCAGCTATCGCATCTGCTGGTGACCAGAGTGAGTATATAGACAATGCATATCAAGATGTACTTAATAAATATAACACTAAAGTAATGGCTGCAAGTTATAGCAAAATATACTTAGATAAATATGCGGGGGGTACAGTGTAATTGGCTGTATCTACTACTTCTATGCGTGGATGTATTCAGTAGAAGTAGTTAGTGTGGTTACTCCAGAAATGGAGGCAGTTGCATGCGTTTTGATCCCAATATAGCACACATTGTGTATGCTTCAGATGACAGATTTGCAGAGATTCTCGGAATATCGCTTATTTCGCTTTACGAAAACAGCAAGGATACGGATGATATGGTGGTCTATGTTTTGAACGCAGGGATTAAGCAAGAAAATAGAGGAAAGTTGCCTTCGGTAAGCCAAAAGTATTCTCGAACCAAGATGCAATTCATCGCGGCTCAAGATATTAGTAAGAAGCTGTCCATGAATGTAACTGTAGACCGAGGCAGTCTGAGTCAGTATGCCAGATTGCTTGTTTCATCAGATCTTCCATCTAACCTTGGTAGAGTTCTTAACCTGGATTGCGACACTATCGTTAAAAAATCCATTCGAGAGCTGTAGAATTTGGACCTTCATCAAAAAGTCATCGGGGCATTGATGGATGCATTTAGAAAATATTATAGGATGAATATAGGCCTAAAAGAAACAGATATCATAAACTTTACAACTAGCGCTAAAAGTCTGAGAGCCTGGATGAAGGGATATAAACATCGATACGCGAATGGATACGCGAATGAATGGATGAAGTATAAAAATATGAGTCCGTAAAAGGATAATGAACTTTGGAATGATAATAGTTCAATATGAAAAAGGGTGTTTGAATATATATATGTTTGCCAGACTGGTTGACCATCAGATTCGCTGGTGTTTTACAAGTGTATGGGTGGCCTCTGAAAGCAAATTATTAGCGAGGGACAGATGATATCATGAAAAAAGTAGCTATAGTATCCTGCTATTTCCAACATAATTATGGAAGTATGCTCCAAGCATATGCTACACAAATGGCGTTGGATAAACTTGGGTATGAGAATGAAACGATTAATATATCCGGCTTTAATTCCGAAATCAAAAGAGCAAAGTTCTTGTACTTTGTGAAAGCATCACTGACTTCAGATATTTTGCTCTCAAAAGCAGGAATGGCAAAAAACTTATTAGTTAAAAGAGTATCAAGAAGTACATACACAACCAACACTAAAATTCGAGCAGAAAAATTTGATTCTTTTAGCAAAGCAAAATTTAGATTGTCCAGAACTTACCACTCTAAAGCAGAATTAGGCGGTGCTTGCCCAGAGGAATATTCAGCTGTTGTAGTAGGAAGTGATCAGCTCTGGCTTCCGGGGAACATTGCCGCAGATTATTACACCTTGAATTTCGTCCCCAAAACAGTCAATACGATTGCTTATGCAACAAGCTTTGGACAATCCAGTTTACCGAAAGATTCCGCCGAAAAAGCATCCGTTTTTTTGAAAAAGATTCGGCATATCGGTGTACGGGAAGAATCAGGTCAAAAGCTAGTTAATCAACTAACAGGCCGTTCGGTACCGGTTGTATGTGATCCAACGTTGCTATTTTCTGGCAATGAATGGATGAGTATTCAGGTAAACGAGCCGATTGTAAAAGGCAGATATATTTTATGCTATTTTCTTGGAAATAATCCTCCACATCGGGAATTTGCAAAAAGCCTGAAAGCACAAACAGGATGTAAGATTGTCGCTTTGACACATTTAGATGAATATGTAAAAAGTGACAAGGCATATGCAGATATTACACCATATGATATTGATCCTGCGGATTTCTTGAATTTAATCCGCAATGCTGAATATATATGCACGGACTCTTTTCATTGTTCAGTGTTTTCCATTCTCTATGAGCGACCGTTTTTTACATTTCGACGCTATAATCGAAACACAAAACAATCAACTAACAGTCGGTTAGATACGTTGTTTCATTTGACTGGTATTAGTGGAAGACTTTTGACTGGAAATGAGAAAATACAAGCTTGCTTAAAGATATCTACGGACTTTGAAGCGGTACATAACAAAATAGAACTTATCCGTAAGGAATCTTATAACTATTTGAAAACGGCACTAATAGATGAAGGGAGTACAGATTTGTGATAGCAATTAAAGAAAAACAAAATTGCTGTGGCTGTACTGCCTGCGCAGCCATATGCCCTAAATCATGTATTGAAATGAAGGAAGACTCAGAGAAATTTCTGTACCCTATAATAGATACCCAAAAATGTATACAGTGTGGTCTATGTGAATCTGTATGCCCGATAACAAATCCGGTTAAGGAAATACCTGTGCAACAAAAGGCATTCCTTGTTCAACATCGGGACGATGCGGTTCGAATGGATAGTTCTTCTGGAGGAGCATTTACGGCGATTGCGTCCGTTGTGATAAAAAAGTGCGGAGTTGTATTTGGAGCAGCCTATGACGATTCATTCCATGTTCGCCATACTTATGTTGAAACTATTGATGACTTGAAAAAGTTTAGAAATAGTAAGTATGTACAAAGCGTTATGGGAGAATGTTTCAGACAAGCAAAGAGCTTTCTTAACGATGGAAGATGGGTATGTTTTAGTGGAACACCTTGTCAGATCGAAGGCCTGTCAACATTTTTAGGAAAGCAATATGACAAATTGATATTGGTAGATGTGGTCTGTCATGGCATTCCGTCTCCGTTAATTTGGGATAAGTATTTGGAATACCAAAAGGCTAATGAAAATAAACCAGATAACATTCGATTCAGAGATAAGTTTTATGGCTATAAGTACTCCACAATGAGCATTATTCGCGATGGAAAAAATATTTATCATGCTGGGTCACAGCTTGATCCAATGTTACGTGCGTTTTTCTCTGATATTTGTGATCGCCCATCTTGTTATGATTGTCCATTTAAGAAGAGATACCGTGTCAGTGATATAACCATTTGGGATTGCTTTTCTGTATATGATTTTGATAAAAAAATGGATGATGATAAGGGAACAACAAGGGTATTGTGTCATACAGAAAAGGGAAAACAAATCATAGATGAGACACGAGAAATTGCAAATTGTAAAGAGGTTGTCCCAGACAAGCTGGTTGCCGGAGCAAAAGAAATGTATGAATCAGTTAAATGGAATACTAATAGAAAACAATTTATGGTGGATGCGCAAAAACTATCTGGTAAAATGCTATTTGACCGATATTTTCCAATTACATTGAAGGTAAAAGTAAAAACACAAATTCGGAAACTGCTCTTAATAGCGGGAATGTATGGAGCAATGAAAAAGTGTTTGAATCGTGTTAGGGGAAGATGAAATGAAAGAACCGCTTGTTAGTATTATTGTGCCAGTATATAAAGTGCCTGAGCAATATCTTAGAAAATGCATTGAAAGCATAATATCACAAACACTTAAGGAAATAGAAATTTTGCTGGTAGATGATGGCTCTCCCGATAATTGTGGAGCAATATGCGATAGTTATGCCAATGGCGACAACAGGATTCGCGTTCTGCATAAGAAAAATGGTGGTCTTTCCTCAGCACGAAATCATGGGTGTAAAGCTGCGAATGGCAAGTGGATCATGTTTGTTGATGGAGATGACTGGATTGAGCCGGATATGTGCCAAACCATGTACAATGCTGGGGAGGAAAAGCATGTACAGCTTGTAATGTGTGGCATTGTGAAAGACTATGGGAGATCCTCAATACCGTATAAGTTTTACTTGGAAGATGGGAAGGTTTATCAAGGAGAAGAATGTAAATGGCTACAGCAACAGTTGTTAGTCTATAATGCAAATATTGCTTTTGGAGCTTCAAAGTTAATTGATCGAAAAATACTGATTGATAATAAAATATATCATGATGAGTCGCTAAGACAGGGAGCGGAAGGACTGGAGTTTAATCTGAGATTATTTGAAAAGCTCAAAAGTGCTATATTCGTAAACAAACCGTTTTATCATTATATATATAATGATAATTCAATATCAGCATCACACAGTGAAGAGAATCATGAATATGTAATTAAGTGCTTTGAGAAGATTAAATCCTTCATAGATTGCTCTGAAAATAAAAATATGTTAAAACCCTGGTTTGACAACAGGCTCCTTTATGTTATTGTAGCAACAGCAATTAGTGGTTATTTTAATCCAACGAACAAAGAGTCTTATAGAGAAAAGAAAAGAAAATTCATTTCATATTTGGAAAAGCCGATTCTGCAAGAAGCGATCAAAACAAACAATTTAAAAGGTGTTTCTTTGCAAAGGAAATTTATTTTGCTTTTGATAAACTATCGAATATATGCAGGAGTGAATTTTATGGGGTGGTTAAGGAAGCTGCAAAAAGCACTAAAATGATGTTCATACATAATGAGGTTACAGCAAATATCACGCTTTGCTCTTGCTGTAGATTGTTCATTTTTGAATGCTATATTACCAAAGTTGGCGTGAATAGGGCAATGAATAATATTACAACTATTGCCAATGAATAAAGTGAGGGAATATATGGCTCTGATAAGTGTAATAGTACCTGCATATAATGTCGAAAAATATATCAAGAAATGTATTGAGAGCATCATTAGACAAAGCTACACAGAATTTGAGTTGCTACTTATAGATGATGGATCAACAGATAATACTTCAAGGCTTTGTGATGACCTTGCACAGCAAGATGCAAGAATTAAGTGTTTTCATAAACCTAACGGTGGTCTTTCTGATGCTAGAAATTATGGGCTGGATCGCATGTCAGGGGAATGTGTGACTTTTATTGATGGCGATGATTATGTGTCAGCAAATTATATTGAATATCTAGTCAATATGATGACTGTAGACAATGATGTGCAAATAGCCATGTTACCTGGACAGAAGCTGCGGGAAGATGATCAGCCGATTAGTGACATAAATAAAGACATTCAAGTCTTTTCAAGTGTTGATGCCATAAAAAAAATGATGCTCCGCAAAAATATATCACATTCAAGTTGGGGGAAATTATTTACGGCTAATCTGTGGGACAATGTACGCTTTCCATTTGGCAGGAATTATGAAGATTACGCAACAACTTATTATGTATTCTGCCAGGCACGAAAGGTGGCATATAGTAACAACAGGTTATACTATTACATCCAGCATAGTGAATCAATTATGCACCAATGTTGCTCAGAAAAAACACTCTCGGTGTTAGATGTATCCGATTCAGTAACCAATTATATCGAAAACGAATGTCCAGAATGTACAATCGAGGCACGCACGCTGCAAACAGCAGTCTATTTAAAGAATATGCAAGCAATACTGAATACTGGAATTGATCAATATCCCGAGTATCAGATGCGTATTTTTACAAAAGTTCGGGAGAATTCAAAACTGCTATTGAAACAGAAACAAGTTTCCAAAAAGGATAAGATAAAGATTCTTCTTTTGTTATTCGATAAGAAGACATTTTTGAAAATCTATAATCTCAATGATGGCAATGTCAAGATATAGAATATCAAAATTGGAGGAAGATCTTTGACACCATATTTTATTACGTTCGGCTTATCCTCCATGTGTTGTTTATATGGAGAGTACTATCTGCATCACAAGAAAAAAATAAATGCAAAGATATTATTTGGGCTTGCTGTTCTAGTAGCCGCAGTATTAGCTGGCGTACGCGATTTGGATATTGGGACAGATATATGGACTTATGGAGAATGGTCATTTCGAGCCGCCAGAAATAATCCTGATTTGATTTCTTTTGTTGCATCACAGGCCGATTTAGAGTTGCTATACAACGTACTTGTTTGGATAGTTGCACGATTTACCTCAAATTCTCATTGGTTATATTTTTTTACATCATTTATTACATGCTATTTTGTAATGCAGGGTATACGACAATATGAAAGTCAAGTATCGATAACTATTGCATGGTTAACGTTTCTGTTTTTATATTACGGAGACACCCTAAATGTTATGCGACAATTTATTTCCGTAAGCATTGCTTTTTGGGGGGTAAAATTTGCTATTAATAAATGCTATAAAAAATATTTGATCATTACATTTGTAGCAACACTATTCCATAATACAGCAATACTTTCGCTACTGGTGCTATTTGTGATTTTGTTTCTTGACAAAAAAGACAGTATACAGCGAAGAGTGATTGTTGTTGCTGGTGTATTGTTGGCCGCAGTAATGTACAGTCAGATTCTCGAAGTTTTTATTGACATGGGCATTTTAAGCGACAAGTATGAAAGGTATTATTCGAGCGAATTTGCTTTATCTCTGAATCCAATTATATTGCGCTTGCCTTTTTTGGCTATCATAGCATTATGGTATAGAGCATATCGCAAAGGTGAAACAAAAACGGTTAAACGATGGGATAGAAATTCTGAAGCTGATATCATTATTATATTGCTAATAATAGATTTACTGCTCTCAGCAATGCGAGGTACTTTATCGACTCTATATCGTACAGCATTTATTTTTGGCATGTATCGAACAGTAGCATACTCTAGAATTTGTTCGGTCCTTAAAAAGAACAACAAATTGGTCGTAACAACGCTTCTAATCGTCTACTTAATCGTAGTATGGATTTATCAAAACGTTATTCAGGGGAATAATGAAATATTTCCATATACGTCAGAAATACTAGGTATCAAATAACTGACTAATAGCAAGGCAGTATAGCTCGCAAAACGGAAAAATGGATGATATTATAGTTCTTTTTCTGATTCAAAGGGACTATGATAGATGGAAAAAAGATGTGTAAGCAAATTAATACAGCGGGGGATTTTATGTTGTATGATGAGAGGATAGGGGTTTCAATTGTTTGTGTATCATATAATCATGAAAAATATATAGCCAAAATGCTAGACAGTTTAATTTGTCAAAGAACGACTTTCAATTATGAAATACTAATTCATGATGATGCATCAACTGACAATACACAACAAATTATAAGCAGATACGCGAAAGCTTATCCGCAGCTCATAAAACCCATTCTGCAGACCGAGAATCAATACTCTAAAGGAATTAACCCAAACATGACATTTAATTATCCTAGAGTCCAAGGCAAATATGTGGCCTTTTGCGAAGGAGATGACTATTGGGCAAATCCTGAAAAACTACAATCTCAATTTGAAATTATGGAAACGCACCCCAAATGTTCAATTTGCGTACATGAAACACAGTGTGTATCACCTGATGGTGAACCGATAAGGCAAAAGTTTCCTCCTATAAATGTTAAGGAACATATAATAGAAAAACGCCGTTATTTAGAATATGAACTAAAAAGAGGCCTATGGATGTTTCAGACTAGTAGCTATTTTATTCGTTCTGAAATTATTAGAAATTATATGTCAAACTACAACAACCAATACCCCGTGGGCGATATGCCAATGGTTTTCTACGCATTGCAATACGGTGATTGCTATTACATCCCCAGAGTGATGTCTTGTTACCGCACACAGAGTGGAGGAGTTATGTCTAGTCTGAATAATCGCCGTAAACATATACAATTTCAAAAAAAAATGATAGAAGGCCACCAAAATTTTGACGCGAAAACGCGCTATGTTGACCACGACTTGTTTGAATATGCGGAAAAACGTCACGAAGTCTCTATTTTACTGTTAGAAAAAAAGTACAGGAAAATAGCTGCTCCTAGATACAAAGAAATACTAAATCGGATGAGTGTAAAGAGGAAAGCTATTATTATGCTTGGCTATTTTTTCCCTGAGAGGGCAGACAAATTGGAAAGGTTTAGACATGGGTGGTCGGAATAAAATACAAGTTATCTCGGGTCTTGCCTGGCGCTTCGCCGAACGTTGTGGTGCCCAAGGAGTTCAATTCATCGTATCCATCGTGCTTGCACGTCTGCTGGCGCCGGAGGATTACGGCACGATCTCGCTGGTCACGGTCTTTACAACGATTCTCCAGGTATTCGTTGACAGCGGCCTTGGTACGGCCCTCATTCAAAAGAAAGATGCGGATGACCTGGATTTTTCGTCAGTTTTCTATTTCAATTTTGCAGTGTGCCTGGTTCTCTATGCGGGTATGTTTGTCGCAGCGCCGTATATTGCGGTGTTTTATGATGACCCCGCCTTGACGCCGGTGGTCCGGGCACTATGTCTGACGATTGTCGTGGCGGGTGTTCGTGGTATCCAGCAGTCTTATGTGTCCCGTCATCTTCTGTTCAAGCGCTTCTTCTTTTCCACGATTGGGGGCACCATTGTCTCGGCGATCATTGGCATTGCGATGGCTTACATGGGATACGGCGTTTGGGCGCTGGTGGCGCAGCAGCTGTCGAACGTGGCCGTTGGCACTATTATTTTGTGGGTTACGGTCAAATGGCGGCCGAGACTCATGTTTTCCTGGCAAAGACTGAAAAGTTTACTTTCATTTGGCTGGAAACTGCTGGCTTCCTCGCTGCTGGATACCGTGTACAACAATCTGCGCAACCTGATTATCGGCAAACTGTACTCCTCAGCCGATCTTGCCTATTATAATCAGGGCGATAAGTTCCCCAAGGTGATTGTCACCAATATCAATACATCCATCGATAGTGTGTTGCTCCCCACCATGTCCAACGTGCAGGAGGACCACGCCCGGGTCAAAAGCATGACCCGTCGCTCGATCAAGACCAGCACCTACATCATGGCGCCGCTGATGATGGGCCTGGCGTTTTGTGCCGAACCCATTGTGCGGCTGGTGTTGACGGACAAATGGCTGCCCTGTGTGCCATATTTGCAGATATTTTGCATTACCTACATGTTTTACCCGATCCACACGGCGAACCTGAACGCCATCAAAGCCATGGGCCGAAGTGACCTTTTCCTGAAACTGGAGATTGCAAAAAAGCTTGTTGGCATGGCACTGCTTTTATCGACGATGTGGTTTGGCGTAATGGCGATGGCGTATAGCTTGCTCGTCGGAACGGTGACCGGCATGATTATTAATGCCTGGCCCAATAGAAAACTTCTCCATTATAGCTTTGTTGAGCAGATGAAGGATATATGCCCCGGGATTTTACTGGCGGTCCTTATGGGCATTCTTATTCTACCCATCAACGCTTTGAGATTCCCGACAGGGGCAACGCTCTTTCTTCAAATAATGGCTGGGGCCGCAATATATGTTGCGCTATCGGCTGCCTTCAAATTAGAGTCGTTTCATTATTTACTAGGCATAATAATGCCTTTTATAAATGGCAGGAGAAAAGTAAAGAAATGAAAAAGAAATTGCTTTTACTTGGTGGGTCGGCGCAGCAGGTTGTTGCGATTGAGCAAGCCAAGAAAATGGGGCTGTATACGGTTGTATGCGACTATCTTCCGGATAATCCTGGTCAGTTTCATGCGGATAAATTTTATCAAGTGAGTACAACGGACAAGGAAGCGGTTTGCAGGGTGGCGGAACAGGAAAACATTGACGGTATAATGGCCTACGCATCGGACCCGGCTGCACCGACTGCTGCCTATGTTGCAGAAAAGCTTCATTTGCCAGGGAACCCATATAAAGCAGTAGAAATCTTATGCAACAAAGATCAGTTTCGGGATTTCCTTGCAAAGCACGGCTTTTGTACACCCAAGGCTAAAGGGTATTCAGATATAGAAGCTGCAAAGAAAGATATTGAAAACGGATACTTTTCTTTGCCAGTTATTGTGAAGCCTGTAGACTCATCGGGAAGCAAAGGTGTGTCCAAATGTATTTGCGACTCATCACTAGAAAGCAAATTGCAGTTGGCCATGAGTTATTCCCGCTCGAAACACATTATTGTCGAAGAATATGTTGAGAAATTGGGCTACCAAATTGCAGGGGATGGTCTGTCAGTAGATGGGAAACTTGCGTTTTACTGCTTTGCGAACGACCATTTTGATGCCAATTCGCCCAATCCGTTTGTCCCCATTTCCGCAAGCTTCCCTTACAATATGCCTAAAGCCGTACATGAAAAAATAGCCGCGGAGATACAGCGGCTGTTGACGCTTCTCGACATGAAAACTTGTACATACAATTTTGACATCCGTATTGACCAAGACTACAACGTTTACCTCATGGAAATCGCCCCTCGAGACGGAGGTAACTATATCCCGCAGCTAATCAAATATGCGACTGGTGTTGATCTTGTAAAGTGTTCAATCTTGGCGGCGATGGGAGAGACCATACAATGCTCCCAGTCAACTCAATCAACAGGCTTCTGGGCCTATTATGCGGTACACAGTTTACAAGATGGTGTACTAAAGAAGATTGACATCGACAAAATCGTAGAACAGAGACAGATTGTTGAAAACCATCTGTTGGTAAAGCCCGGCGATTGTGTCCAAAAGTTCGTGGGGGCAAATTCGACTTTGGGTATCCTGCTTATGCGATTTGATTCGATGGAACAGATGCTTCACATGATGGATCATGCCGAGGAATGGATTCAAGTTCGGGTCGAGGAGGAATAACAATGGCCTTTGTTGGTGCAATCTATAGACGCTACTTGCAGAAACGATATCGAATGACACCTGCTGGTGCTGCTGTTTTGAAAAGAATGTTTGTTTCGGATTATCGGAAGCATATCAAAGATTTCTTGAAAGTAGTGAAAATCCATCACTATGGGTTCTCTTGGGATGATTGGCATACAGCATCATTAACGCCACATACCCAAGCGGAATACATGAAAACCATTCAGTATTGTTCGCTTCACCCACTGAACGGAGCCTATTCTCACTGGATTGATGACAAATTAACCCTAAAGTATTTGTGCGCAGGAACGCCGCTCGACAAGTATATGCCGCGATACTACTTTCAGATTGATGAAAATGGCAAGTTATTGCCTCTCATGGATTGCCCACAAGATTGCCGAGATGGAAAGCAGGGACTAATTTGCTTATTGCAACGGGTTAAAGCGCTAGCTTTTAAGAGAACAGCGGGGTCATTGGGGGAAGGTTTTTACAAAGTATCTTATGATGGTGGTAGATATTTAGTCAATAATAGACGAATAGATCAGGAAGAACTGCTGAAACATATAGACGAACTAAAAGACTATATTATTATTGAATATTTGCGCCCCCACAGGGATTTGGTTCCGTATGCGGCTGATACAGTGAATTGTTTGCGCTACTTGATTGCGCGAGACAATACTGGTGCGCTGTATACGATTACTCGATTTGTTCGCTTTGGAACCAAGGCATCCGGCTTTGTTGAAAACTACGGCGCAGGTGGGATACTATGCTTTGTTGATGAGAAAGGACACTTTAAAGAAGGGAACATTTTTGATTTCAAGAATAATAAAAATGTGGTTGTAAAGCATCACCCAGACACAGGTGCCTTATTATCCGGCACATTACCCCTTTGGTCTGAAATTGAAAACGCAGTTCAATTATTTGTGTCTTGGTTCCCGCAGCTCAAATATATGGGGATTGACTTTGTGATGACGGCGCAGAATGAAGTGAAGATTCTGGAAGTTAACTCTTTGACCTCGTTTGATACGTTGCAATTAGTGGGGACTATTCTTAAGCAACCGCAGGGCGATTTTTTCAAAGCGATGCTAAACAATCACTAAATTTTGTTTTTCAATGAATATCTTGAATGTATATTTGTATTGAAATGTGAATTGTTTTATAAGTGCTATGCAGAGCCGAACTTAAGGTCGGTCGAAGGGAGATGAGCAATGGTGCAAGAATATGGTGGATACATAGAGTTTGAACATTATAATGGCAGTATTTACCATGATGAAGCAATTGCGCTGAATTGCGGTCGAAACGCTTTAGCGTACCTGTGTAAAGCAAAACATATACAAAAGCTGTATATCCCATATTTTCTTTGTGAATCTGTTGCTAACTTGTGCAACAAAATCAATGTTGCATATGAATGTTACCACATCGGCAGCAATTTCGAGCCGATATTTGATCGAAAAATTGAGAGCAATGAATACCTGTATCTTGTAAATTATTATGGCCAGCTAAGCAATGAGAAAATTGCCTGTTGGAAAGCGAAATACAAGAATCTCATTGTTGATAATGCGCAAAGCTATTTTCAGTTACCGCTAAAAGACACAGACACACTTTATACATGCCGCAAATATTTTGGCGTTGCGGATGGAGCGTTTCTATATACAGATTCAAGAATAGACTCCGAACTTCCGATTGACGAATCCTTTGACAGGATGCGCTTTTTACTCGGCCGCCTGGAGTGTGGAGCCAACAAATTCTATTCAGAATATGTTGCAAACAATAAGCTGTTTGCAACGGAACCGATGAAAAAGATGTCCAAACTGACTCAAAATATCCTCCGTGGAATAGATTACCATGAAATCGCTCGCCAGCGCCAACGAAATTTCATGTATTTGGAAAGCAGACTCGGAAAGTATAATGAGTTGAGTTTGTGTCCGCCATATGGAGCTTTTATGTACCCCCTGCTGGTAAAGGACGGGACTGCAAAGAGAAAACTATTACAACAAAATCGAATCTATGTTCCAACATTATGGCCAAATGTCTTGGCCTCATGTGAAAGCACATCCCTTGAATACCGCTATGCGGCAGATCTTCTGCCACTGCCAATCGACCAACGCTATAAGTTGGAAGATATGGAACAAATTGCACGGTGCGTTGAAAGCATTCTTGCATCCTAGTTCGTCATGCCTGATGCTACGGCAGAATCCTTGACTATCATTAAATTAAGAAAGAGGTAACAGACATGAATATTAAAGGGAAAAAAGTTACGCTTCGAGCCATGGAACGAGAAGATTGTGATATGGTGCGCGAAATGTTCAACGATCCAGAAATTGAAAACTTGGTTGTTGGCTGGGCATTTCCTGTTTCAAGTTATGCTCAAGAAAAGTGGTTTGAATCCCACTATGCAGACACAACAAATTTTCGATTTGTTATAGAAACTGAAGAGGATGGTGCAGTGGGAATTGCGACGTTGACAGGGATAGACTGGAAAAATCGTCGTGCAACACATGGAATTAAGTTGGCAAAGAAAGAACGACGCTCAAAGGGTATCGGTACAGATACTGTGATGGCTATCATGCGGTATGCCTTTGATGAATTGCAGCTGAATCGCCTCGACGGGTCTTGGTTCCCTGAAAATGTAGCCTCAAAAAGTCTATACAAAAAATGCGGTTGGGTTGAAGAAGGTGTGAGGCGGAACTATATTTTCAAAAGCGGAAAATATAGGGACTTGGTAGTTGTGGGAATATTGGCTGAAGAGTATCACCATTTGGTTCAAGAAAATCACTACTGGGATTGAGGAACAAAAATATGGCAAAGAATATTTTAGTCACCCGCTCCTCCATGCCCTCCCTCGATGAGTACATGGAGGAGATCCGCCCGATCTGGAACAGCCATTGGCTCACCAATATGGGGCCGGAACATAAGCAGCTGCAGACGGAGTTGGAAAAGTATCTGGCCGTTGATCATGTCGAGTTGGTCACCAACGGCCATATGGCGCTTGAGCTTACCCTGCAGGCTATGAATCTGCAGGGTGAAGTCATCACCACGCCATTCACGTTTGCTTCCACTACCCATGCCATTGTGCGCAATGGGCTGGAGCCGGTGTTCTGTGACATCGACCCGGTTACATACACAATCGACGTCACCAAACTTGAACGCCTGATCACCGACCGCACTTGTGCCATTGTCCCGGTTCATGTGTATGGCAACGTCTGCAACATCGAAGAGATCGAACGCCTTGCGCACAAGTATGAACTGAAAGTTTTGTATGATGCCGCGCACACTTTTGGCGAGACCTATAACGGCCAGGGCGTGGGGAACTTCGGCGACGCCTCCTGCTTCAGTTTTCATGCGACGAAGGTGTTCAACACGATTGAAGGCGGCGCGGTCTGTTACCACGATGAGGAACTTGGCAAAAAACTGTACGAACTCAAAAACTTCGGCATACACGGCCCGGAAGAGGTGGATGCGGTCGGCGCCAACGCCAAGATGAATGAGTTCTGTGCCGCGATGGGCTTGTGCAACTTGCGGCATGTGGATGAGGAAATCGCCAAACGAAAGGCTGTGGTGGAACGCTATCGTGAGCGCCTGTCCGACGTGGACGGCATTCAGCTGAATGCGGAGCAGCCCGGCGTACAATCAAATTATGCGTATTTCCCGGTTGTCTTTGATGAAAAGCTGTTTGGCGCCAGCCGCAACGAAGTGTTTGACGCACTCGCCCGCGAGGGAATCGGTGCGCGCAAATATTTCTATCCGCTGAGCAACACGTTTGCCTGTTTCCACAAAAAGTATAATGTCGATGAGACGCCGGTGGCCCGCCGCATTGCCAAGCGTGTGCTGACCCTGCCTCTTTACGCCGACTTGCCATTGGAAGCTGTGGATCGGATTTGCGACATTGTGTTGGCGCAGAAGGTCTGAGAGGTTACAAGGTAGAGAAAAAAGGCTGAAAATAAATAGGGACAAAATGTCGAAAGAGGGAGCAAGAGTCCGGCATTGAATTGCTTCGCATCCTGCTAATGCTGGTGATTGTTGCACACCAGCTGAAAACACAACAATTATAGCGGATGAAAAATCATCCTCTTCCTTCTATTGAAAGGACTATAGCGAAAATCAAAACTGCCCCGGCTTTTGCGGTACACTGAACTGACCCATATTGTGCAGACAGTACAAAAAGAGCCCCTGGTGCAGGAATATTCGGTTTTAGCAGGAGTGGCGCAGCGAGAGCGGCGGCACTCCTGTTTTGCTTTGGATGCGCTCATGGTTGTAAAAGTGGATATAGCGGTCAATCATCTCGTTGGCTTCAGAGAAGGTCGCCGGTTTGTGGCGGTAGATACACTCCGTTTTGAGGATGGAGAAGAAATTTTCCGCCATAGCGTTGTCATACGGGTTCCCACGTCTTGACATCGAAGGCGTTATTCGGGTCGGGAGAAACTAACCTTCAAGTGTCGGGCGTTCGAGACCAAATTT
>ERZ1090869.761-NODE-762-length-16169-cov-6.865459_pt1 | contig 16169 bp, 29 predicted proteins | sample MGYA00478474_ERZ1090869 | MGnify/ENA primary metagenome ERZ1090869 (study PRJEB33644, sample SAMEA5815748) | chicken gut metagenome | biome: Chicken; feature: Gastrointestinal Tract; material: Caecum | place: Ireland | collected 2019-01-01 | study: A study of the... | reverse complement strand
TTCCCGTACCGCCCGTGTTTGTGCTACGCATTAGCACATTCCAATAGTATTCAAACAGTTTCCTGTTTCCGTCGGAAAGCCTGAAACCGTCATCCTCTTTTGAGCCGTCCGTTGTAAAGTACGGAATTTCGCCCGTAAAGATTTTAATAAGCGGATTCATGATAAGCGAGAGCTGCGCAGCCTCGTAGTCCGCCTGTTGTGCAAAGGTTTGGAAAAGTCCAGCAAACGGCGAAACGGCGATTGCCGTACTGTCGTCTATCTCAAACGTCCAAACGCGGTCAATCGGAAGCGATACGAAGTAACACCACCGCCCGTTTTGCATATACATCTGTGGGTTTCCCTCGCCGTTCTTGTTGACGGCGTTCAGATCGACGTGGTATTCCCTGCCGCCCGCTTTGACCGTTGCGTAGACGTACTTCGCGCGTATCTTGTCAGTCTCTTTCGGCTCGACAAAGATATTCTCAAAATCTCGGATAAACGGCTCGAACAAATCTCCATACTGCCTGTAATCGGTTGCGGGTTGTAGAAAATACATCATATCAAAGGAAACGGTGTACTTACTGATATTGTTAAAGCCGATTATTCTGCTCCACGCAGTCGGAAGTTGCTGATGGAAAATGTAATTGACCTTGTTGTGTACCTTGTCGAGGCTCGACCGCGTTACATAGAAGACTTTGCCCTGCAAAAGCGCTTGCGCGGCGGCTTGATGTCCGAAGTCTTCTACGCAGAAAGCCTTTTCCGCTTTATCCACCATGCGCCATTCACGCAGAAACTCATCCGTCTTCGCCTTATCTTCTTCGATATACAAAGGCTTGACGTAATGGTGATAGGTCGGCATATCGGCATAGCTTTTTTGCAGTTTGAAAACAGGATATGCTGTCCACTTCAACGCCTCTGCAACTTTGCGAAGCGGAAGTTCGCTCGTCTGCGGGGAAAGCAAAAATTCGCCGAGTTCTTCCTTTGTGTAGTCGGCGGGCAACGGGTTGATTGCCTTGACGCGCATATTGTTGATAAACGGCTCATTGTTCAAGCCATATCCCACGCGCGAAAAGGCATTATAGAAAGCATCCGACCCCATGTCGCCGTATTGTCCCAAAAGAGACTGTAACCTTTGGATTGCCAAAGAGTACGAGCTTTCTTTGGGCGCGGCGGACGCGACATTCTGTTCAGTTGTCCGTGTCGCGGTTGTCGCCCGCCTCTTGTTGTTTGACATCTTTCTGCGTTTCCTGTTCCTTTTGCCGTTTTTGCTCTTTTAGGGCTTCTTCTACTTTGTCAAAGTAGTCCATAAGCGCGGAGGAATATTCTTTTTCCCGTTCCCGCATTGTCTGTGTGTTGATTTCGAGTTTGCACGCCGTGAGCCAACTCTTTTCTTCTCGGTTAAGCGTTACCTCGACCGCCTCGTCTTGCAGGATAAAGTTTTCTTTCGGTTCGGGCGGCGTATCCGCGTAAATGAGAAGATATTGGTGATGGCTCGGTATGCAACTGTATTTCACGCCCTGCGGTATGTCTTGCACAAGCCCCGCATAAAGGCGATATTTTTTGACTTCTTCTGCCATGCTCCTATCTCCTGCGCATTGCAATGAGCCGTGCCCGATCTACCGCAATCGGTATTCTGTCCGATACGCCCGCCGCTACGCCGTAATCGTCCGCAAACCCGCCGTTTTGCTCTATGGCGGCAATCGCATCCGAATATGAGCTTTTGCGCTTGTAGTTTGTCTTTACAAGTTCTGCTTCGAGTATCTGCGCAAAGCGGAGCGCGTATTTCAATGCTGACCACATATCGCGCTGTATGCTCTTGGAGCGCCGTTCTTCTTTGAGCGTCAAGCCGCTTGTTTTCAGTACGAGGTTTTGTATCTGTTGGCAAAGCTCGTCCGTCTTTCGATACGGATAGCCGATTTTTCCGTCCGCAAAGTCGTCTTTGATGCCGTGCTTGCGCTTGTACTGCTCGATACCGTCGGAAGCCGCAGAAGTAAGCAAATCGACGTTTCCCTGCTGAAACTCTACCTGCGCGTATTGGAGCATATCGCCTTCCGCGTCCTCTGTTCCGCGCGTTCCCGCTTTTAACGGATAAAGCACAGGCAAAGCGCCTTCCTGTTCGAGTTCTACATAGCGTTTATGTTTATAGCAACAAAGCGGCTTCGTGCCGTCTTTTGTCGGCTTCATCAGTTCTTCGACGACTTCTCTCCCGTATGCTTGCGCGTCTATAACAAGATAAGTCGCGCCCGCGCCGTTTTTACAGTATTTCTGCCAAAGCGATTTTACTTTCTGCGCTTGCAGATATGCCGTTGCGGGCGGCGGGTAAGCGTCAACATACACGCATTGTTTCTTGTACTTGTCGCGCCGCGTCTGTGAAGTGTATCTCGTGAGCTTCAATACAACGTCCGCACACTTCGCGTTTTTCGCTCCGTCTTCATAGGAAACGTCGTGCGAGACTATGTAAACCGTTTCTTCGTCCCCGTTGTGGAAGTCTTCCATTGCCATAAGTTTACGGCTGCGGGAAAGCACTTCATCGGAGACAATCGGGTTTTCGCTTGTGCCTGTGTACCGTGCGCTCATTTCACGCATGAAGTTTTCCTGCGAGAGTTTGTTGCGCTGGTCTTTTATATAGTCAATATCACGGATATTGCACAAAACAGCAACTTCCCACGGAATATCGAGGACGTACCCTTCGTGTCTGTCCCCGTACAGCATAGCCGCTAACGCCTTATGCCTGTGTACAGTGTATGCCCTGTTGAGTTTCGAGCAAGCGTTCGTGATATACGAGTGTTTGAAGTTTATATGCGTCGGGTCGCGCTTTTGGTTGACCGTTCTTGCAAGACGGACTGTCGGGAGAATATCTTTCTCAAAGGTCTCCATATCAAATCCGTCTGCACCTTCCGCGCCTATCTCTTCGCCGATACATTGGCTCGCGTTCGAGCCGCGCGGTGCATACATGGAAAACTCGCTTCCGTACCGCGTCGTAATACGGAACATATCGGAGCGGTCGTTCCTTATCTGCCATTGCGACGCTATGTCGGGATAATCTTTCTCTATCTGATGAAACGCTTGCGTTGCGAGTGCCGCCGCTTGCTTTTGGTTCGGTGCGCAGTAACGCATTACTTCGCCCGGATAGAGTATGCCGCAAATACAACAAGTAAGAAGAAGATATTGCGTCTTACCGATACCGCGACATCCCGTGATAAACACGTCTCGGTTACGACTTATCAGCCGCATGATGATTCTGTGAGGAAGTTCTATCTTGTACTCCGCATTTGGACTTCTGAATATATCCGCCATAATGTCAGGGTACGCACGGAAAAAACTTATTATAAACGCGGCACTATCTTGGTCTACATCATCGTAATCGAAAGCTTTTGTGTGTTCTACATTTACCCATTTGTGTAAAGTTTTTGAATATCGTTTTCCGTTGCTAAAAATAGCCCGTGGGCATTATCGTTTCTCCTTTTTTATTGTTACATACTTGTTGTGTTTATCTATTGGAATTTCAATAGCATCTTCAACCGTCCAGCCTCTTTTAATTCTTTTCCCTAATTGGGTAGGAGAAATTTTATAACGCTCTGCCATTTCTGTAAGAGTGAGCGTTTCACCTTTATAAGTAATGTAAACATTACAGCGAACATTATTGCTTTGCTGTTTAGCTGTAACCCATCTGCAATTAGATGGCTCGTAATTCCCGTCAACATTTATTCTATCTATTGTGCATTGACCTTTGGGCGCATTTTCATCGTAACCATTTGCATATGCCCAATCATAGAAAGCCTTAAAATCATTGCGCCATTCATCACATACTTTAATTCCTCTTCCGCCATAAATTGAGTATTTTTGATTATTCGGGTTTAAGCATCTTCCCTTCATAGATGACCAGACCCCATATAATCTTGATCGGCGTAATCCGTGCTTTCTAAAATTATCTCCGCATTGTTTGTTTTTGTGACAACCACACGATACTACTTTACCAGAGCGCAAACTGCTTGCGTAAACTATTTTCTCTGTTCCGCAATCGCAATGGCATAGATACTTTACATTATTATTTGTGCTTGGCACTCTACGCAAAACAGTATAGTTTCCAAACCTTTTTCCCGTTAAATCAATATAACGCATATTCATTTACCGTCCTAAATGTATTCCGCCCAAAAAATGTATCATTGGGGAAACAAAGTGGACGGACTTCGCTTTTCGGCTTGCAATACCTATCCCCAATATTGATACCTAACTCAATTCACGCCTCCGTATTCGGCGCTATATTCTTTTTTGTCGCCTTTTTTTGCTTTTCAAAAGATACATTCGCCGTATTTGTAAAGCGTTTATGCTCGCGTTCTTCGTCGGTCTCTTCATCGGCGAATTCATTGAACTTATCTTCAATGTCGAGTTCGCTCGGAAGTTCGTCGGGCATATATGCGTCTGCGTTTGCCCGCATTGTGCTGTACACGCGCTCAATAACAGCGTCGCAAACGTCAAGTGAGTAATCGTATTTCTTTCCCTTGATAAAACGCTTGAAAAGCACTTCCTGCGTTTTGTCGATAGGCAAGAATTTTCCGTCTTCCATAAGCCCCGCGCGTTCAAGCGCAACGACTTGGCTCATAAGCTCAAAGCCTTCAACGGGCTTCTCATCTTTCTTTCGCATTTGCTCGGAAGAAAGCACGTTATCGACCATTGTTTGAAGCGCTTTCGCATCGGTATATTTTCCTCTCTGTATAAGCCTATCTATCTCAAAATCCCACTTGGCGACTTTGATAAGCGTAATTTTCATCTGCGGGGTAATCGTCTGACCCGAATAGGCGCTTGCGCGGGCGGCATAGAGCCTGTCAAGTTCCGCATACCGCTTTTCGGTTGCTTCCTTTGCCTCGCCCTCTTCCCGTTCGCCCCAGCGTGTCCTTTGCTCTGCCGTTCCCGCAATTCTATCAAGTTTTGCCCGCTCGTTCTTGATATACGCGGCAAGGTCTTTTTCCGTAAAGTTCCTGCCGAAAACCCGCAAGAGGTCTGTCTCTCCGTCGAAGAACGTAAGCACTTCGTCGTCTTTTCTGTCTTCGCCCGCTTCTGCAAGGTAATCTATGTACAAAACCCACGCGGCTTCGTTGCTTTCAAAGTCCGTGTCCGCAAGGACGATAGGCTTGCACGGCACATTAAACGCCGCACAGCAATGAAAAAGCGCCAAAGATCGCCCTTCTACTCTTGCGAGTTCGTCAAAATACTTCTGCTCGCAGTCGATGCACAAATGGGATATTCCCGTTACGCTGTATTCCGTTGCCACTTCTCTGCTGTTTTCGGGTGTAAGCCCTACGCCGCAACGGTGGCACGCATATTCAGTTGTTACACCGTTATTTTTTACTTTTTTCGGCATAGAAAAACCCCGCGAGCAATGTTGCTACGCGGGTGATTTACGAAAATGAGTAAACGGAAAGATAGCAACATTGAAAGTCAATGTAACTTCTGTCAACCTGCTTGCTACGCTTACGCGGTTGGAAAATACATTCCGATTTACAGCATTAGTTCGTTGTCAGTTATTCAGTTTTCTTCATTGTAACACAATATATAGTGTCTGTCAAGCGTTAAAACACTATTATTTGTGATTTTTACAAAGATTTTTTCACTTTCCACGAAAATTTTGTCTCGATAAGCGTTTTTGTACCGCAGCGTTCGCAAGTAATGCCAACCTTGCCATCGGCATCGCCTTCGACCTCGACTACCCGTCCGTGACGTATCATGACAAGTTTTCCGTCCATTATGTAGCCGAGAATGTTTCCGCAGTTCTTGCCATCTTTCTCACCGCAACACCGAATTGCTTTCTTGCGCATTCCCCTCAAATCTCCCGCCAAATGGTTATTCTTGCCGTTAAAATCTCAACATATTTTTGCATAACTTCCGCTTGTTCCGTCAAAAGGCGTTTTTCTGCAAAGTTCATTTTTTGCTTAAATATGTCAGATTGAATGAAGTCAAGTAATTTATCCAAACGCCGTTCAACTTCAATGAGTTCTTCCTCTACCCGCTCTTTTGCCGTTGTTTTCTTTGTGGTTTCTGCGCCGCACACAACATCATCTTTGGATAGCCACTTCTCCCATGCTCCGCACTTGGCACAATACAAACCCTTATGCACATTGCTCCCGTTTGGGACTTCTTTGATTATGTATTCTTGCGCACCGCACTTCGTACACTTAAATTGAATTACTGACATTTTACTTTTCTCCTTTCAGTTCGGAAAGACGGGATTCGGCGGCTTCTTTTGTCACAAAAATAGTTTTCCCGACCATTGGTATATCGCAATAACGAAATTTATTAACTGTTATAAAAGGATTGCAATTCGTTTTACCGCCATAATCACACCTCCATTGTCCATAATAGCCATTATAGACACAATTTTTTCTATCACACTTACCATGAACCTCGTAGACTTCATCGCCAATTTTGCACGGCAACTCCACCGCTTTTTCCAGCCTCTCGCGCAGAGCGGCGTTTTCTTCTTGTAAACGCTTGATATATGCAAAAGTTCCCGCATAATCAAAATTCATAACGTCCGCAGTCTTACAACTTGAAAGGCGTTCAAGGCAACGTTCAATTTCTTGCTCAGTCATCTTTCCTTTCCTCCGCGAGTTCTTTCTCGGCTTCTATTAGGCGTGATTCTATGAAGAATTTTTCATCGCACATAGGTCTTATGCCGTGTTCATACATCTCGTGTACAAGTTTTGAAAACGCCCTTTCTGCAACTTCAGCGCGGTGTTTTGCTTCTTCTGCCTCAAATACAGCCATTGCCGTTGCGGAAACGCCTATCTCTCGTGCTATTTTGACGATATTTCTAACCACCTCTGCGATAAGTTCATCGGTACATTCCGTAACCCGTTCACACTCCGCAAAGTTTGTTTTTGAATAACACAGCCTATCATCGCCCCACAAATTTTTGTGTTCATTCTTTTGTGGACAAAAATAATCGGCTATAATTTGCGCAATCTTCTTTTTCAGTTCTTCGTTATTCATTGTTTTACCTCTTAATCGTCGCTTGTTCTTTCGGCATAAATTCTTTGCACTTTATTGTCAGTTCCGTAGTCCTGCAAATAATCGTGTTTTTAAGATTCTCGCAATCCTGTTGATACTCTACGCAATACTTGCAAACGCTCTCTTTCACGCAGCAGTTGCATTTATAACTTGTGTTCATTATTTCCTCCCTGTTTGAAAATATTAAATATCTCAACTCCGTATGTTTTTGCAAAATTTTGCAATGCACCAAAATTAACTTCGATGTTCCCCGTAATAAAATTCATATTTACAAGATTGCGCCAAAACCAAGAGAAAATTTCCCGTGCAGTTTCTTTTCTTATCGTTTCAACTTGCCTTATCGCATCCATTCCCATGCGACAAGCCTCGTTGACAGGCTCTATGCTTTCGTAATGTTCACGATGTTCCGGGTCAAGTATTTCAATCGCTCGTTCAGGTGTCACTATTTACCTCCTTGTCCATAAACCGTATTCCGTATTTGTCGCGTAGCCACTCTACCATAGGAACAAAAATGAATTGTGGCATTTTCATCTGCGGGATAGTCGTTTTGACCTCTTCTAAATATTGCGGCGGTATATCCATTCCAAGCAGAAAAATATCCGTCAGTCTGTCAAGTAGTTTTGCTTGACATGGCGTTACATTTTTGTTCGCTCTTGCAAGGTCAATCTTGTTCGGAAGCCAAGACCGTGCGTAATTGAGTTGCGCTTCGACTTTCTTGCTCTTGTTCGCCGCCAATGCAACGACCATGCCGAGCGCATCAATCTCTTTCCCCGTGGCTTTTATGTATTCCTGTATGATATACAGCGGGTCTTCGCCAAAGGCTTCCATATTCCTTGCGTAGTCGGAAAGTTTAATCTCCATCGCCGCATACCTCCTTGACAAGTTCGTCTATCTTGTCCGCCATTATAGACGGTATAAGCTCATCGAACTCATAATAAAACGCCATTTTGACACTTTCCGCAAACTCTTTCACCGCCGCACGCACATCGCCATAGCCCGCTTCAACCGCTTTCTTTGCCATTTTCAAAGGCTTACAGCACTCAATCGGCTCGTTGGGTTTCGTGCAAATATGCCGCACCAAGCACATATCGCAAGCCATCTTTTCAATCTCTTTCTGCTTATCCATTGTAACCCTCCTCAAAAATCATAGCCGTCAGGCTTTCTGCTCGTGTACGGCGTATCGTCCTCTTTTTGATAGTCGCCTTCCTCAAGTTTTTCCTTGACGATTTTTCGGTAACGCCACACTTGCGGCATAAACGTCTCGCAGAAAAACTGTTCTTCTTCTACCCAAGCTCCGTTTTCCTTCCTTTTCGACGTGTAAAACGCGCCCGTTACGATGACCGTCATTCCGCGCTTGAAGTGCCGCACAAACTTGGCAAGTTTACGCCAACAAACACAAGATACATAATCGTCAATAAGTTCTCCGTTCTCGTCCTTGTGCTTGCCTATCTTCAAGTAAAACGTTGCTCGCGGGAGTAGCTTGTCTTGTCCGACAAAGTCAAACAAGACTTCCGACGTGATTGCCCCGCTCAACATTCCGTTTTTCTTTCCATGTTCGTCAACATAAACTATCTTTGCCATTGCGTTCCTCTGCTCAAATCCACTTAACTATTGTATCTCCCGTGTACCCTTTCTGCCATTCATACCAAGCATAGGCTACGGCACTTCCGCCACCCGCTCTCATGCCGCTAAAATCAGCGTTTTTGGCGCAAAGCACCCTTTCAGAGAAAACATACATTGCTTTCGGGGGTGTCTTTGCAAAAATCTCCTTGTACCGAGCCTTGCCCTCCAAAAATGTTAGTTTTAGAAACATAAAGCAGTGGCAATCGGCAGAGAGCAGTTCAAATGCTTTCAAGACAAAATCTTTGGCGTACTTGTAAGGCGGATTAGTGAGAATATCAAACTTACCCTCAAACGGAACATCTGCACTCGTCGCTGTCAGAAAGTCCTTTATTGCTCCAAGTGGATAGCCGCGCTCTACAATGTCCGTAGAATACACATTGTAGCCGAAGTATGTAAGCCGTTCGCTCAAATGTCCTGCTCCAGCCGCACATTCCCATATCTGCTTATGAGGGTGCACGATTTTAAGCAGTTTGTCGATGGCTATTTCGTCCGTCGCATAGAAGTCCTCGCTCTGCCGCTCCTTGTCGGTGTGGTTGCTTGCACCGAGTGTTTTCCATATCGAGTTGTTGTTTCCCGTCCAATCTTTTGTCATACAATATCCCAAATACTTATCTGCGATGAAAATTGTTCGTATCGCTGTTTCCCTTTTTCGTAATATCCCTTGTCGAGTTCAAAGCCTATCCAGTTACGGTTTAACTTATGGCACGCAACGGCAGTCGTCCAACTTCCCATGCAAGTATCAAGCACAAGTTGTCCTTCGTTCGTATTGTCGCGCAGAAGTTCATACCACAAAGGCAACGGCTTCATCGTTGGATGAATTTCGTTCACGCCGCACGGATAACGGAATACCGTATTTTTGCAAAACCCGTTGAACACCCCCCCCCGAGACTTTGCATATACGCAACACTCTATGCCGCTCAAATAAACCGTCTTGCCGTTCATCGGAGAAGGATTTGTTTTCTCCCAAATAAGCAACCTCGTTGTCATCCCCTTCGTAACAAAGAACTTCCGAATATCGCTTACTTGTTCCGTTCCACAAAAAATGAGAAAGTTCCCATTGACAACTCTAACCGCTTGTCGAAGATATGTATTCAGATCGAACGTAGCACTATCCGCTTGTGCCTTATCAAGGTTTCGTAGTCCGTTGCTTTCTCGATTGACTTCCCCGTATGGCAAATCAGTCAAAAGACAATCGGCTTTTATCCCTTGCTGTTCCATAAACCGCATACCTTCTATGCAGTCCATGTTGTAGCAATGGTTGAGTTCGATTTTCATTCTTATCCTCGTCTAATAGTTTTAGATTTCGTAATGCTTTGGAAATATTCTTTAATCTTGCTCATCTTTTCCCTCCTGTCTTGAAGTGCTGTATGTTACTTCTACATTAACCTCAAAATTAAATGTTTTCCCGCAATTATCGCACTCGTACTCCCCTTCGCCTTGTCTCTGAAAATATCCGTCATCATCTTCTATTCGATTGCCACAATACGGGCATATTATCGCATCCTCATAATTAGTTTCGATTTGCTCGTTTACTTTAAGACTTTGCTCTAAATCTTTATAATATCTATTTTTACGACATGAAAAACAAATACCGTCTTGGAAGACGTGTTCATATTGGGTTATTTCTTTCCCGCAAATTTTGCAATTATATCCTTTCATTGTTCTTCCTCCTCAAAATCGTTACACCCATCGCAACAAGAAGGCGTAATATAATCGTCTCTTATGCTTTAGAATGGGATTAAATCGTCCGTCCCGTCATCCTCGAAGACTTCCATCTGCACGGGCTTTCTCGGCGGGCGATTGCCGCCGTTTCCCTTGCCACCGCCGATATAACTCTGCGGCGCGGAATGTTGCTGTTGGCTTCTCTGTTCGCCGTTTCCTTCCGTATCCTGCTTCGTAGAGAGAAATTCAACGTCAAAAGCCTGAATGTCAAACGCCTGTCTCTCAACGCCGTTGTTGTCCGTGTACTTGCGAATTTGCGGCTCGCCGTACACGCAGATTTTGCTTCCTTTGCGGACGTATCTTGCCACATTCTCGGCAAGTTTCTTCCACGCCGTTACGTTGAAAAAGTCCGTAACTCTGTTCTCTCCGTAACCTCTGTTGACCGCAAGCGTAAAGCGGCAAACTTGTACCCCGCTTGAAGTTTCCGAAAGTTCACAGTCGCGCACCGCGTTCCCGATTGCATGAATTTTTGCTCCCATTGCCATGTATCTCCTTTTGATATAAATTTTCTGTTAGATATTCCCCGTTGCAAGTATTGCTCCAAGATTGGTATTGACTTGCAACTGTGCTACCCGTTCCTCAAAGTTCACTTTTCGATAAAAAATCGTGTGATTATCCTTGTCGTAAACGAGTCGTATTCCTACCTTTCGGACGGCTTCGATAATTTTCTCAACACCGTACTCATATTTACAGTTTCGCGTTATCGTCCTATCCGATACGCCGAGAAGTTTGGCGATCTGTTTCAGCTCTACCCTTGACTGCATATAGAGTTTGCACTCCGCGATTTCCCCCGCAAACGGACCGCTCCCTAATGCTGCACAATCAAAGCATTTCTTTCTTTCCTCCATGACCTACCTCCTGTCTTGTCGTGTTATTCCTCGCTTTTTGCAAGTCCCTCCATTATGTACAAAGCGTTAGGAAGAGCCATTCCGTTGCCCCACATACGATATTCCTGCGCATCGGAATGCGGAATATCGGCGCACCACCAATCAGGCATTCCCTGCAAGCGGCAACATTCAAGCGGCGTTAGGCGACGGACTATGTATTGCGTTTGCGCGTGTTGAAACAATACTTGGTCGTTATTGCACGCTATCGTGCCGCTCTTGTCTTCTTGTACCAACGCACCTTTACCGCCACCATCTTTGCCTTCTCTCATACGCACGATTTCCTCGTGCGTATGGTGTTCGGTTACAACCGCCGCGCATTTTCCGACTTGTAACGTCGGAGAAAGATTTTCGTTAAAGGTCAGTCCCGCTTCTGCACTCGATTGTGCCGAAAATCCGGCACAAACAAGATTTTCGCTACCGCCGCCGTAATTCCCGCCTGATGCTTTGAGTGATGCCGCGTGTTGTGCTTCCTCATACTTGTCGTAAGCGTCTTGGCTGAAACATATCACGCAAGCAGTAGGACTTGAAGATCGTAGTGTTGGGCTTCCATTCTCTACTTCGGCATTACTTGCGGCTTTTGCACCGTTCAACGGATTGAACCCAAGCGTTTCGCAGACAACAAATTCTCTCTCTTTCCCGTCTCCGTTGCCGCGAGCGTCGTAACATTGACACAACAATGTTCTTCCCGCTCCCGTTCTTCCAAGCGTATGACACGGGCCACCAATTTGCGGGTTAGACGCATTTACTTTGCTTGTAATATTTTCTTCATCGTATATTACACAAATTTTAGTCTCTTCGCCAAAAACAGGCAACGGCGAGCCGTACTTTCTCCAACGCTCTATCTGCTGTTCGAGCGCCAACTTCAAAATCGGTTTAAGTTCTTTCCCACGCCTTTCGGCTCTCCGCAAAACTCCAACGCAAGCCCTCTCGCTCAAATAGTATTTCTGCGGCACGTTCGCCTCCAAAATCTGCGACAAGCCAGATTCTTCGACGACGTTGGGGTACTCCCCAAAATTGAGCGTCGAGGACGCGCCATGCAACGGAATACCCGTCTCCCACGATACACCCGCAAGATTGCCACTTCCCGTCCGCAGGTCGAGGGACATTGGCGCTTTCGTCTTTAACTTTGCAAAACTCTTCGAGGACGATGCGGAAGTCTTCTCCTTTGTTGGAAGAGAAGGCTCCAGGGACGTTCTCCCACATAGCATACCGAGGTCGAACAGGCTCATTTGCCCGCTTGCTTGTTTCATCTCTCATCTCCTTGATTACTCGTATCTGTTCCATAAACAAACCGCTTCTTTCTCCACCAAGCCCCGCTCTTTGTCCTGCCACTGACAGGTCTTGGCAAGGCGAGCCTCCCGCGATTATTTCAACAGGCTCAATCTCGCGCCCGTTGATTTTTGTTATATCGCCAAGCTGTTTCATGTTCGGAAACCGCTTGGCGGTTACTTCGCACGGAAACTTATCTATCTCGCTGCTCCATACAGGCGTTATCCCGCACAGTTGCGCCGCGAAAGGGATCGTCCCCGCGCCGTCAAACAAACTTCCCAAAGTCATCTGTCAAACCTCAATCACTCTTATGTGGTGTACATACAGCATCAATTTTCTCTTAATTGCAAAGACTGCGTATGCACCACCGCCTTTGTAGCCCTTGCAATCTTCCACGACTGTCCGCCCCTGACTATCTGTATAAACAAAATCTGCTCGATAACTACATTCTCTTTCTAACACCTTGCCCGCTTTCTTTTGCCCCGTCTTTCCTATGTAGAACTCTCTCTGCGCAGGAATTAGGACGTATTTGACCTGCCTTTGCAGGTTGCTTATTTCGCCTGCTTGTTCGAGTGCGCGAAGTTCAAACCACCTGCGCGCTTCCTTTCTGCTATCGAAGTCCATGCCCAATATGGTAATTTTTTCCGCGCCGTATTTCGAGCGGTCTTTCTTCGGCGTTACGTTGTCCGCCTGAAAGACGGGGCATTCGCTCCAAAGCTCACAGCCGCTTTCGGAATAGTTCGAGCATTGCTTGTGTGCGCAGGGGATTTTACCTTTGATCATTTTGTCCATCCTTGTCCTATTTTGTCCCATTTTGTCCTTGACTTTCTTTCTCGCGCCTTAAACGCTCGATTTCGCGGCGTAAATACCAATCAGCTTTTTCCAAGTCCTCGATCTCTTTGCTCGGGTCTTTCTTCCCTGCGCGGGAGATGTACTTTACCGCATTCCCGCGATGAAAATTGAGATGCTTGTCCTCGATAAATGAAATTACTTCGATTTTCCCGTCCGTGTAATGAGCGGGGTGATTGACGTTATCGTTCATTGTCTTCCTCCTCAATGTAACACCATGATTCGGGTGGTCGTTTAAGGCTACATCCGTTTTTCTTGCATATTGACGGGATATACAGCCCCGCAATTACTTCGGCAGGATTGCAATATTTGCATTTGGTGTTGCCGCAAAAATAGCCTGTCCCATTGCTTTTAATTTCTTGATAACCATATCTTGAAAATTCCGTAATATCTCTCGGCTTTTCAAACAGCGTCGGCTCGGTGATGTGCCAGCCGTAAAGGTATTTACTCTTGCCGTAGGCTATGAGTTCGGGGTGGTTTAGACAGGTCTTGCAAGGTCTACGTCGTTTATTCTGTACCGTGCATTGTACCCGCTGAACGTATATTCTTCTATCCTGTCGCATACGAACTCGCCGACGACTTTTGCAAATCTGTTTTTAAGGAAAGGCAAAAGTTTGAATATCCACTTGCGTTTTGTCATATACACATACACCTTAAACGGCATATCAAGGGACGGGCGGCTCTTGCGAACTTCTATTGTCTTGCTTCCGTTAAAAATCTTCTCGCACCATTGCGGACGAAGCGATAGCATAACAGCCTTCATTTTGTTTCTCCTCTTTTCTTCTCGCTTTTAAGAAATTTATGGCAAGTTTTTCTATGTCCTATGTTTCTTCCTTTCGAGCAAATCCAACAGCTGCACATAGTGTAGTAATAGGCATACCCATCAGGCTTGATTTTGTTTCCTTCGTCGTAAATGCTGTATGCACATCTCAAACAGATATTTGCTTCATCGGGTGGCATTATGTTTTGGCACATCCTTTTTCTCCTTTCAGTTCCGAGAGGCAGGCTTCGGCGGCTTCGCTGCTGAAAAATGCTATCTCGTTCCTTATAAGATCGCACATTTTGTAAAAGTTCTTTTCGTCAACTTTCGTTTCGGTAATTTGCCAACCGCTTGTATGAATCGCATTTTCTGCTTCGTCATAGCCGTCGCCAAAACAAAACGATATGATATAAAGCGTGTCCCCCAGAGTACACGGCGGCATTATCATTTTTGAAATCTGCTCCCGTAGGGCGGCGTTTTCAGATTCAAGCCACCTAATCTCTTCTGCCCCAGCCTCACTATAAAGTTTAATTGCAACGAGCATTTTTTCCTCATTCGTTGTAGGCTTAAAATCGGGGATTTGATTTACCACCCACCGCAAAGATTTTTCAGCTTTGTTCATCTTTCCCCTTCTCCGCGAGTTCTTTTTCGGCTTCTCTTAAAAAGTATTTATACCACCACTTTTTCTTTGAGGAAGTTTCCGTGTGAGCGATATAAACATTAACCGCATGCTTCAAGGCTTTTTCCGCAACTTCCGCTCTTTTCTTCAACCGCCCTATGTACTCCAACGCCGCCAAGTGCAGGTTCGTGATGCACGGCTCTTTATCGCTGTCGAGCGGACAGTCCTTACAGCGGTCTGCTTTCGTCTGTCCGAACATACAGGCGTTCAATGCCGTTTCAATCTGTTCATCTGTCATCGTTTTTCTCCTTGCTTATGAGCGCCGCGCTTATCCAATCCCTCAAAAACACAGCAGGAATAACCGTTAAAATTGTAGCGGCGCAACAGCAAATAAGTAAAATCGCTATCCATTCAGGCGATTGCCCCACCATGATTTGTTTAACTGAAAAAATAATCAATAAAGTTAAGAGAATGATATGGACAATAAGCCATATAATTCCGAGAACAATCTTATTTGCTATGTTTCTTTCTTCCATTGAAATTACCTCTCCTCATCAATTCGCATGTTCCGTTGCAGTCCTCTTTCGTGCAAGCCAAGCAAAGTTTTCTGCGCAGTTCCTGCAATTTTGTTTCGTGTTGTTCTGTTGCCTTTCTCTCGTAAAACGGAGATCGCGCCACCATCGTTGAAGGTCTTGCTCTCATGCTTGTTCTCCTTTCTTTTTGCTCGGTTTAAGGAAACTCCACCACGGCTTTTTCTCTTGCGGCAGTTCCGTCTCCGTTTTAGGCGCTTCTTTCTCAAAGTACTTACATTTTTCGTGTTCGTCCTTGCAACGGTCTTTGCAACGTTTGTTTTCACAGAAGTTACAACACAACGTTCTTTCTGTACAGGAATTACTTAAAACACAACGCATTACTCCACCTCCGACCGCAGCGCAACCTCTGCCTCTTTTTCGGTTGCATACACTGCGCTTTCAATACGGTTCGTGTATACATTGGGAAGATCGCGTATGTGGTCTTTAATTGAAATCTTGTATATTACCCCGTCGCTTTCTTCTTCAATTCCAACATTTCCGACGTTTACCTTAATCCCGGCAATCACTCCTCTTCCGACATCATATGCAACAACGTCTTCTTCCTCATGTCCACAACATGAGCAAACCTTTTCAACGACCTTGTACTTGATGTAGTACACCTCGTCGCCGATAGAAAACTTTGTGCTGATTTTCATTTTGTTTCCCCCTTGTGTCCTGTCCCGTTCGGAATTACGGAATTAAGTCTCGCTTCCTGTTCACGCAATTTCTCCTGCCGTTCCGAAAACGCTTTGCTCAAAACCGAATACACACGACTTACTTCTTCGGATGTCATACCTGCAGACAATCTATCCTCTCTTTTCATTAGGTTCCATCCTCCCAATAATGATTTTTTTGACATAATTCCTTTATCTCTGAAATTT
>ERZ1090869.760-NODE-761-length-16169-cov-15.204729_pt1 | contig 16169 bp, 19 predicted proteins | sample MGYA00478474_ERZ1090869 | MGnify/ENA primary metagenome ERZ1090869 (study PRJEB33644, sample SAMEA5815748) | chicken gut metagenome | biome: Chicken; feature: Gastrointestinal Tract; material: Caecum | place: Ireland | collected 2019-01-01 | study: A study of the... | reverse complement strand
CTATAAATAAATAAATAAAAAACCGCCCGACAGCTGTCGCTGCCTTGCGGTCCCTCTCATACCCCTCCTACGCCTGCCAAATCGCGCCAAAATGCCGTCTAATTTGCCCGTAGCTTACAAACACACGCAGGCTCGCTTACTCGCCCGCTAGCCCGCTTTAAACGGTCCTAGAGAGATACGGCGATCTAAGCCCGTAAGACTTAGCCCGTCTCCCCGCGTGAGGGTGTTAAGATATTATAAGTTGATTTATATCTATACCGGTAAAGCCTGCTAAGGACATATCCAATTTAGTATAAACATCTACTGTTGATACCCTGCCTAATTGCGAATTAAAACATACTAGACAATTGTCTACTTTTGTGTTAGCACCGTCTGTGCAAGTTCCGTTTATTCCATTAGGGAATGCACTTACATATCCTGTAGTGTAACCCCAAAAGCTTATGCCCTTAATATTAGGTGTATAGTTAATTGTTCCAAAAATAAAATATCCATATTGCAAACTTATTGGTGTTGTTAAAGTATAAGTAGTTTTATACCTCCAACCTGCGTTATAGTATTTACCCTCTGTTAATGTTGTTTCCGAAATAGTACCTCCGGAGGTAGTTATTTTATTTATTGATATATTTTTAGGTATACCAAAGGTAATTATAGGGTTAGCGTCTGTACCGCTCCTAGTAGCTGTAGGGGCACTACCTATAGGTAACTCCACTGCGTTAACACTAATATTAGGAGTAGCCCCGGTTGCTCCTGTAGCCCCAGTTGCTCCTGTAGCCCCGGTTGGTATGCCAAAAGTAATAGTAGGGTTAGCGTCTGTACCACTCCTAGTAGCTGTAGGTGCACTACCTGCCGGTAAACTTGTAGCTGATACGCTTATATTAGGCGTTGCACCGGTTGCTCCTGTATTACCTGTCGCTTGTACTCCTGTGTTAACTCCGTTAATATACCACACATTATTTTGTATATAAGGTGTATAACCGTCTTTACCGTCTTGCCCTTTAATACCGCTAAAAGGGTGTACTATAGTCCAATTAGTATCTCCATTATTAGCCCAATATAAATCATAATAAGGCTCTAGCGGAGTTGTGATAGGATCATATACTACATATCCTTTACCGCTTATGTCTGTTTGAGGCAAAGTAGGTAGAGTAGTCAAAGTATTACCGTTAGGGTCTAAGTTGTTAGGGTTTCCAACATTAGCCGGTGCAGAGTATAGTCCACTTTGAATATTAAAAGCTTGCCCGTCTACTCCGTCTACTCCGTCCCTAGCCTCTGCTCTAACTGTAGTATCCGTATCCCCCACCCACCAATTACCATTAGAGCCTATATAAGGCGTTAAACCATTTGCACCGTCTGCTCCCGGGTTACCTTGTATACCCTGTAAGCCTTGAGCTCCGCGTATATTACCTCTTAGCTGCAAAGCTAGTGGAGTAAGAGAGGTTATAAGGTTTAGGTCTCCCGTATTAAAGTTAAGCTCGTTGTACGTAAAAGCCTCGCCTGCAATAAGTAAGTCGTTAAGCTTTGCCATTGTCAATACGTTAGCTATAGTGGCACTGTTTACTGCAAAAACACTAAAGCCGTCTACACCGTTTACGTAACTGCCGATAATTACCCAATTGTATGTCTCGTCATTATTTAGGTCTAGGCTTGCAAAAATGACGTTCTCTTTACCACTTGCTAGGTCGTGTAATACTGTTATTTGTTTTTCTTTATTTGCTGCAGCCACATACTCGCCTAGATAGCTAGCATCTTGTAAAGACAGGCTGCCCTCAATAGTGGCAGGTGTCTTGGCTCCTGTCCTCATGTTGACTACACTAAACTCGGTAGCGTTTAGGTTGTAGTCGCCTTGTATTACAATTTGTATTTGAGTGTCGCTTGTTTTTACACCTATAGCGGGTATATATGTCTCGGTCTCGTCATTATTGTAAAGCTCGTAAGCGTCGCCTATATTTCCCGCTAGAGTAACGTTTAAATAGGTATTGTCTACAAATCTATACTTTTGGTCTCCACGTTGCAAACCATAGTAAACACGTGGTAAAAAGCCTGCGGGAGCCTGCTCAATTAGTTGTATGAGTTGGCTGCTCATTGTTGCAAGCTGTCCGTCCTGCTGTAAGTTCTTCTGCCTGTTGTACTCTACTTGGCTTTGTATGTCTAAGTCTAGGTTTCTTATTCCCTTTTTGAGATTTTCCATTATCTCCCTCCTGTTCATTTTTTTCGACTCCCTCTTGAGCCTCTTTTATCTTAATTTGGTACCAAACTACAAGCTCGGTAATAACGTACTCTTCTGCGTCTAGCATAGCCTTAATGCCGAAGCCTATTGCAAAGACTATATTTACCACTAGAGAGAGTAGATTATTGAGATTTGCACTAATCGCTACGCTACCCACAAATACGCTTAAAATAACGTATATTAGGGCTTTGACAAGGCTATCTCGTGTAGATTGTACTTTTAAATACTGCTTTAAACTGCGGGGCTTTGGTGTGTTTTTGTTAGGTACGGTTATAGCTTTTATATAAGCGTCATGTACCGCCTTTATGCTTTTATGTCCGTTTTTGATACCCTGCCGCCTAAAAGCGTTAAGTATCATAACGCCTATAAACGTGGCTATTGCTATTTGTGTAAACCACATCACCCACCCTAGCCCGTTTGTAGGGTATCTTAGCCCTATATAACCGTCCTCAATCTTTAGCAAAGATATAAGACAATTTGCAATAATCATAAGGACTATATAAATATAGTTTAGGTTGTCTTTGACAGTCCTTATAAACTTGTCTTTAGTCTCATGATAGCTTTGAGTTGTGTCATTTGATTTCTTTGGTGTAGGTGACTGATTTTCCATTTGCCTCTAGCTCCTTTATTTTAAGTTTTGCTATATAAGGTTTTAAGACGTACCCGTCTATAGCAAGCCCCCCGCCCTCAATAATGAGAGCTATACCTGCTACCCATGCAATATTGCTGAGGCTAACAATAAATATGCCTATTAAGGTTACCCATATACCCGAGTTAGCCTTAAAGTGTGCAAGTGCTCCAAGCCCTACAACTGATAATACCAATAGGGCTGTCATTGTTAAAGCTACTGCGTTAGCCTCTTTGAGTATTTGTACGTTACAAGCTAAGTATACACCATTTGGAGCGGTAAGTAAAGCAATTGAGGCTACGTGTGTCCATATTCTCTTTCTACTCATTTTTTACGCTCCTTTTCGTTTAGTAAGTGTTTTTCGATACTTTCGATTTTTGTCTTTAAAATAGCTATGTCGTCAAAACTTTTCTCCATTTTAGACGTTTTTCTTTCTAGCTCTGCGAGGCGTTTTTCTTCCTCTTTTTTAAATATGCTTTTAATTTTGATTATACCGCCTATAATTGTGGCTGCAGCTGTAACTGCAGGGGCTACGGCGACAAGTATTGTAGTTACTGTGTCTAAACTCATTTTAGTTGTCCTCCTCCTGTTCTAGTGTAGGGTCTAACGGGTTTTTATAAAGATAGCTATTGACCCCCGAGTATAGCTTTACAAATAGCGGGTTGAACCTGTCTATAAACTCCTCCATAACACCGTCATACAAAGCCATAAACTTAGCTCGTAAGCTCTGTTCTTTGCTTTTAAGTTGAAAACTAGCGTTTTGAGAGTCTACAAGGTCGATAAGTTCGTCCATTTCGGTTGCGATTTTAGGGTTAGAGCCTTGAGAGTTTATGTTAATTCCGCTTTTCTCAAACTCCTCAATACTTAGGTCTCGCATTTGTTTAACAAGGCTTAGCCTTTCCTTACAGTTAGGGTAGTAGTCCTCGATAATGTGCATGGTGTTTAATGCAATACCCAAGTCGTCCATATAGATATAGTGCCAATTATAATAGGCTGCTAGCAAGTGGTAGTATATGTCCTGCAAGTCCTCCTCGGTTAGACTTTCGTCATAAAAAGGGCTAGCTTTCCATGTCTCCCAAAAGTATTTTGCGTTTGTTTCTTCTGGGTCTGCTTTAAACTTAGGGAAGGCGTCTATAAATCGTTTAGTTATAGGGTGTTCAAAATAATTTTTACGCATTGTTTGTACCCTCCTGTGCTTGAGTTTCGTCTTGGTCGCTGTCTATAGCCTCGTTGCCTTTATCTTCCGCCTGCCCCATTGTTGGCAGTAATAATGGCTCGGGGTATATATCTAAGCCCCATATACTGTTGACTATGGCACTAAACTTGATACGCTCCATAAAGCTATTCCAATACACCTGCAAGCTGTCGTTAATGTCCATTGACTGCTCTTGTATGTTTTGGTATTGTGATTTTTGTTGTAGCCCGTCGTTGCGTATGCCCATAGTTTTAAGTCTTAAATTGTCTACGCTTTGTAAGCTGCTCCAAAAGTCCTGCATAGCTGCGGGAGTGTTGCTTTGTAAGTTTTCGATTTTGCCTAAAAGCTTTGATACAACAGCTGCAAGCTTGCCGTTTTCTCGGTCCTCATTGATAGCGTCAATTTGTAATTGCATAATATCGTTGTCGCTCTCTCCGTCTGCAGCAAACAGGTTAAAGCCGCTTGCGTTGATAAGAGCCGATTTTGTCTGTATAAGCACTTTTACAAGATACTTAATGTAGCTTTGGCTGATACGGTTACGGCTGTTATTCCAATAGTTTAGCTCGGGTGTATAGTCCCAGCAAATTACAGCCCCATTTTCAAAGATTTTTTTAGCCTCCTCCTCGGTTGAGACAAGAGGTATATCTTTAATATTATCTCTTATTTGAGTACTTAGGTATAAGTCGGCAGCTGACTTTTTGCCGTCTACTTTATTCTCCCCTCTAGCGTCAGTGGAGCCATTAAAGCTGTAGGGTTTGAGTTTGTTAAATCTTCCGTAAAAGTCAATACCCGTCTCCTCTCCCTCTCCACTCATGCCATAAGGCAAAAAGTAAAAGCGGTCTAGCTCTTTTATATAGAAAAACATAGCAGAGCCGCTAAAGTACATTATACGCTCAAAAAGCTCACTGTCTAAGCCCTCGGGTAAATTGTACCATTTAAAACGCGTAAGGTATTGCTGATAATCCATTACTTTTAAGCTTTGCCCTATTTTTTCAAACATAGGGTCGGGAGCGTACTTGTAAGGCTGCTTGCATTTAGTAGGTATGCCTAGAGCTTTTTTTGTACGCTCAAAATCGAGGTCTAGCCCCTCGTCGGTTATAAGTTGGCTCATTTTTGTAGTCCTCCTGTAATTTTCTTGCCTAGCTCGCTGTTAGGATCTATATCTCCTATACTTGTTTGATACTTGCCCTGCTTATTGATAAGTTTTTGACTTTTTGCAGCTTGCAAAGTTTCGAACACTGTTGAGAGCTTCTTTACTGCATTGTTGTTTATAGGGTTACCTCCTAGCTGTGAGCTTATAGTATTTGCTATATCTTCTACACTAAATAGCTGAGCGTTTTGCTGCTTTGCGTTGGCCGTGTCTTTTTTTTCTTGTAGTGTAGAGAGCATAATATTGCCCCCTACACCTCCTATACGCCCTGCTAGCGTGTGTTTTGCTGCGGTAGCTGCTGCTCCGCTCCCTAGTGCTCCTGCAAAACCTGCTGCACCTATAGCAGCTGTGGCAAGGTCTTTTACGCCACTTGTTATAGTATTGATACCTTGATTTTGTTGTGCAACTTGATTAGTGTATGCACTCTTAAATGCGTTACTAATTGCCATATTGTACCTCCGTAAATATCCCCATACTAAGCCTACGATTAAGCTCGTCTATTTCGGGTTGTGTATAAAATTGTGATAATATTATTTTACCTCTTACAAACCAACCCCAATAAGCACTAAATGTACCGTAAGCGTCTATGCGGTTTCCGTTATATCTGTAAAAATTATTGATAGCGTCCAACTCTGTTGGGTTGGTACTATAAAACTCTAAATATATACCGTCTAAAAGCTTAATATCAATAGTGGTTACTCTACTAGGTATATTAGGCTGTGCCTGTATATTGTCTAATTGCATATTAAACTGATCTCTACTTAAGCTCAAACCCTCTTGATACAAAGCCTCGTTATATTCTCGGTCTAGCTTAGCCATTTCCATATAGGTAGAGTCTTTCCAAGCGGTGCCAACAGCACCGGCTATAGAGCTTATAATAGGTAAATTACCTGTATATGTTTGAGCTTTTTGTGCTGATATATTTCTAGCCGCCCACTCGTCACTCTTAGCTTGTGCCTGCTCTATTCTACGCTCCCAACCTCTCTCAAACTCTCTGCCTTGTATTTCACGCTCAAAGGCGTTTTGATAGTTTCTATTTTGATAAATATAATTAGTCCATTCACTAGATACATTAGTTAAGCTAAAGTCCTCTATTATCATTAAACAGTCTTTGTCGTTAAAGTCCTGTAGCAATAGTCCTTGTGTGGACGGTCTAACATAAATTACAGAGTTATAAGGCTTAAGTGTTATTTTTGTGTTAAAAAGCATAATGCCGTCATTATTATAAGGTCTAAACAAAAATTGACTGCTACGGCTAGGACTGACTATTTTGATGGTATCGGTTTCTTTATTTATATTAGTTAGATCCGGCAAGTCTGTTACATACTCATAGTCATCTGTATCTAAAAACTGTGCGATCATAGGCAAGTTATTTATCTTAATATTTTCATTTGTTGTTGTTGCCACACTAAACGGCAAGTATTGTATGTCTAATATCCTGCCGGTATCACCTGTAGCGTTTATGCCGTTTGTTTGTGCTAACATTAAACTTTGAGCTATGTCGTCGTCTGTTATACCGTTCTCGCCGGATACAATATTTACACACCTTACAGCTGATCTAGGTAGTTTACGCTGATTAGCTATAAAGTTAAATTCAAAGCTAGTTGCTGTGCCCAATTCTACAAGTGTATAATTATTTATTTGTCTAGTACTTTCAAATCGTATATAATCTCCGTACTGTTGTATAAAACTAGGTATAGGGGCTGGAGGAATACTAGAGGACGATCTGCCATATGGTAAGTCCCATTGTCTTATAACATTGATTAAATTAGAGTAGTTACTTTGTGGTATATTTTCATAATGAGTTTGAGTAGTTCTATTTCTGCGTATGGTGTAAACTTTGTTGTCATTTTCGTTATAAATAATCTTATCTACATAAGCGTCTAAATTGTTTACTCTACTAAGATCTACAACAGTTCCAAAGTTATTATTTTGATAATCATTAAGTACTTGTAATAATTGATCACGCATAAGTGTTCTAGTTCCGTTCTCGTTATTTGTAAACCTTATAATATACATATCTATTCTAAGAACATTATCACTATTTACAACAGCCTCCGGTTTTTTTCCAAAATTATATACACTGCCTATATTAAAATTGTTATTAGACGAAACTTGACTATCAAAAGTAAAATCTGCACCGTTTGCGTTACTGCTATTAACAACAGTATATCCGTTTCCGGTAACTCCTCCACTTACCCAACGCAAAACTCCTCTAGTCCTAGTCCAAGTACTAAATTGTCCGGCGTTTACAAGGTTAAACTCTGGTATCTCATTGAGATTAGATATCCTATAATCATACCCTGTAATACCCGGCACAGAGCTAGACGATATTTTTAAGTCGTCCTCTGTAAGTACATTATCGTTTATATGTTGAGTATTTACATAGTAGACAAAAAAGCTAGATTTTCCGTTAATATCTAGGCGTTGCTCGCTTAATTTCGTATTTGTAAAAGGTAGATCCCACCTTTTATATTTGTTAAAATCTGTAGCAAGCCCGGCGTTAATATAAGCCTCCTCGTTTTTCCAAAGTTCCGGGTGCTCACTTATCATATCTCTAAGTAAGCTTATTTGATATTTACCGGATCTAAGCTGTGTAATACCGCTTACAAAGTATCGCCTAGTATTGTCTAGGTCTAATATGTATGTCGGTATAGTTTCTACTCCGTTAAGTTGGTAAATAATATGTCCGTTTATTGTGTCCGGGCTATCAATGTTAGCATAATCTTTATCTACATAGTTGGTATCGCCTGTTAGATCTATGATAGTTCTATTAGTATATTTGTATTTAGGGTTGTAGAAAAATCTTAGCATACTTTTTACTCCTTATTTTGCCAAGTTGCGAGAGTTGCACTCGCCATACTCTTACTTGTATAAAAACGCCTAAAAGGCGTTTTTTTAGTCGGTAGGGTTAACCTCTTTAATTGTAATAAAAGGTCTAAATTGAGACACTTGTACAGAGCTGTAGCCTTTACGTAAATAATGATTTGTTGTAGCTGAGCGAGGGTTATAAAAGCTTTCGCCTTGCTCATAGCCTGTCATGTAGTACACGTATTCAGGTGCAAAGACTTTCATAATAACCTTATCGTCTCTAGTGTAAGCCTCGCCTGTTTTGTAAGCAAAGTTATTAGGCAACAAGTCTCCCGGGAAAATACGGTAAACGCCATCTTCAAGCTGTTCGCTTGTAAGAGGGAAGTTTAAAGTTCCGTCGCTGTTTTGCTCAATTAAGCTGTATACGCTTGTATTGTTTGCAGGGGTGTTACCCGCAGCAGTTACAACGTTACCAAACCACTTTGGAGTCCATTGGCGACCCTGACTAGCCTCACGAATAAACTCAGGGTTAAAAGTTGAGTAAAGAGCTAACGCGTTAATTTCGGTACTGTATTTAGTGTTAAAAACTGCCGTAAACTCGTCCCAATCATAAGAGCCATAAAAGCCGTAGCCGTTATATTTTCTTTGATTGTCCGCCATATCTGCCTTGAGTTCTAAAGTAGCCTGTTTGATTTTAGCTCCTCTAATTCTCTCGGTAGCCTCTGTGCCGTCTTGAGCAGGCATTTCTACCTCTACAGTACATGCTTCAATAGGGCTAACATAAGTGCCTACGCTTGATTTTACAAAGCCGCTCTCAAACGCGTCCATAGCTTTAGAGAGAGTGCCTACAATATAGCCATTAAAGAGAGCAAAAGTACCCTCGTCCAAAAACGCACGTTTGCTAATATATGCGTCATTTGTAACGTCAGTTTGTCTCCATTGGTCGATTGTAAACTTTTCAATTTTTTGAGTTTTGTTACGGTTAATCGCCAAAAGCTTTGGAGCTTCTGCGTCCATACCAAAGGCATAAGTCCCTTGTATGTCCATACCTTGTACGACGCCCGTATCGCCATGCATACCTGTAGCCTTGTCTAAAAGGCTTACGATTTCGTCCCTCTTAACTGTTTGAGGAGCGAGTTTTTGAAACAATATACACAAGTTAAAGAGTGCGTTATATATTTCGTTTGAGTTGAGTTGTCCGTTAAATTGCGGAGCTGTGATACTTGTCATTTTTATACCTCCATAAAATTATTTTTTGTTTTGCAAGTTGTTAAAATAATTGACCACGCCGCCCGCCTTTTCTATTTCGCTGCCTATTCTAGGAGCTGACTCGGTTACTTTGTTTTTGTAAAGAGTTCTAAAATAGTCGGGGTCGCCGTTAGCCTCTTTGACTAGAGCTTTCATACCTTCGTTTACCTTTATGATTTCCTCCAAGCCCTCGCTGCCTGCTATCTTGGTGATTTCTTCTTCGGGTACAGTTTTAAGTATTTTGTCTATAGTCGGTGTCATTTTTTGCCAGTACTCTAGGTTTGTGCCTTTAAACTTAGAGAGCTCGGCGATAGCGTCCTTGACACTTACGCTGCTATTTTGGTCGTCGGGCAACTCTACTTTGTTGCCCTCCGTTATAGCCTTGAGATAAAGTGCTGCCTTATCGTTTGCAGCTTTTAGGTCTGCCTCGTACTTTTCTTTAGGTACTGAGGTAGCTTTAAGCTTGTTATACTCTTTAAGTATAGTAGCCTCCTCGGTTACTCCCATTTTAGGGTCGTTATTGTTTTGGTCTGCAGCACCTGCTGCGTTTTCGTTTTTTATTTCGTCTGCCATGTTATGGTCTCCTTTTAATATATTATAAATTATTTACTTGTTTTATTTCAATAAATTTTTCAACATTTTTAGTATAAATATGCGTCTAATTCTTGACCGCTAAAATCATACTCAATCTCGAGTACAAAGTATGCAACGCCGCTAGCCTTTGCGGGTAGCTCGCATATAGCCTCAATATGGCTGCCCTCTTGATTTAGGGCTACATTATCAAACCAATAGCCGCTAGCTGAGTAGCCCTGCCTGTACATATAAGAGTTAAACTTTGCGTACACGCTAGGCTGCTCACTCCTAAACCTAGCCCATATATAAGCTCTTGTATTGTCTCCGCTTTTTTTCTGCCTATATACTGCGACCTGTCTTAGAGCCTCGTACGGGTTTACTTGACCCTCACTACCGCTCTGCATAATTAAGTTTGTAGTTACTTGTATAGCTTGCTCGGGGTCGTCTATATATTGCTTAAGCTTTTTAGGTAGGGCGTCATAGCTGCGTTGTACTATATACTCTATACGACTACGACGCGTATACCTACCTGCTTGTACAATACCTATACGCCTAAAGTATGCGGCGTGTTTTTTTCTTAAATTACTTAATGGCGTATTTTTCATAGATTTTTCTTTCCTTTTCGATATTGTCTATAAATTGACACTTAGGATAGCCCTCAGCCATGTAAAGCGGTTTGCCTTTCCATTTCACGCGAGCCTCTTCATAATGACCCTCACTCATGTATTTAGCTTCGCCTTTGTATTCTACTTTCCACTCGCCAAGTCCTGTGCCGAGCTTTACGAGGTCGTCCTCCTCGTTGTACTCTCCTGCTATCTTTATAGAGTCAGTCGTTACCATAATCACATTATAGCCCTTTTTGCTAAACTTTGCAACTAAATTGTCAATATGCCATGCAAACCAAGCGTATAGGCTTGCAGCTAGAGTTGTATTGTTTTGCCTCCCGCTACGTTTGTGCATGCAGCCTACGGCTATATTGGCAACGTTTTTGTATTTCTCTTTATTGACCTCACACTTTAACCTGTACAGCTCTTTTGCTGTTTTCTCATAATGACAGCTAGCTTTATAGCCGTATATTTTTACTCCTGCCCAAAGCATAGCTCCCGTCATGCGTTGCGTATCTTCCTTGTAAAACATTTCAGTATGCAACTCGTTTTCAAAACAATAAAAATCAAACTCTTTGCTCCAAACCTGCTTTACAGTTACCTCTTGGCGTGTCTCCCAATCCGCTAGAGGCTGCCTTAAAGCATGCAAGTATGCACTGTTCATATCTAAAACGGTTACATAACCTTGATACGCCTTTTTGTAATATGTGTATACCCCATTACTATAGGGCTTATTTGGCTCGTATGGTATATTTTCGCCATAGCCCTCCGCGATTTTCCTAAACGTAAGTACACACTTAATAGGGTCGATTTCACGAGGGCTAAAGCTTATTTGACACAATCTCTTTTGCCACTTGCCCGCCTCAAACTCATAATAGATTAAACGGCAACCGCTAGTACTGCGGCAATAGTAAGCAGTATAGGGGTCGTCTACTTTTTCGCGGTCAAATAGCTCTTCACTCTTTACCTCTAAAAAGGTAAGTCGTCGTACTCGTAGGGCTCTGACTCTCTCAAACCAATCTGCACCGCTGAGCCGCTTAAAGTTGTACCGCAAGGCTTAATACGCTCCCCATATATCTTGGCAAGTTCAATAAACTTGTCAAAATTCATTTTATTGCGTGCGTTATACCCTAGAGCCTTACACATAGTTTGGTACTTTTCGTACTCGGTATTGCCGTCATACTGTTTGTTTGGTATACCGTAACCAAAGCCCCATTGCGGGTCATTCTCAAAGATAACATACTGCTCTGTTGCAAAGTCCTCAATTTTAAAAGGATGCTCGAGAGCCTCTTTGATTATATTTGGTATATCTTTCTCGACCTCGGCTAAAAAGTTTTTATTTTGGCGGAGTATTTTGTTGTCCATTTTTATAGTAATAAAACGCCTTATTATGCCATCATCAGTTACCTTAAAACGTGGCATATTATTACAGGTCATTATGAGTTTTGAGTGCGGTTTTATTGTGCGGGGTAGTTGAAACTTAGGGTTGATATAAATTTCGTCATTTGTGATTATAGACTTAAGCAGGTTTGCAGTGTCTAAGTCTAAGTCCTGTGCCTCGGCTACCTCAAAGAATAGTTTACCCTCTAAGATAGCTGTACCATGACTATTTTTTAAAAGTGCTACATTGGAGCGTCCAAAAAAGCACTCCTCTATAATTTTGGCAATTAGACTTACAAAAGTCGTCTTGCCTGTCTGCCCGTAGCCTATCAAAATAAAGCTATAGCAGTCCTCACTAAATAGGTAGTAGTTCATAATCTCCCTAAACTTGTTATTAGGGTATAGCTCGTCCATGCTTTTAAAGTAAAAGCTTTTGCCTGTTGCGTTCTTTGCCTTGGCTTGTATCGTCTCCCTAAAATACTTGTCAATATCAAAGTCGCACACGCTGTAGCTTAACTCACTTAGTATGTCGGTTATGTCCTTTTCTAAGATAGGTATACCTTGTGCACGTATAAAGCCGCGTATTGTTTTCTCGTCTACTACTTTTATGTCGTCAGTCTCCGTCTTAAGAAGCCAAAAGCCGTCTTTATATCGTACATACTTATTTAGGAGGGTTAAAAAGTTAATTTTGTCCTTTTCTTTCACTTCTTTACCCCTTTAAAATAAATTCCTTTACTACCAAGCCAATCGCTAAAATCTCTCCAAAATATTAGCGGACATTTCAATGTTGGAATAGTTTCTTTAAGCCACTCCCAATATTGTGGATAATCTTTTTCTATGTCAAAGCCTAAGATATGGAGAACAATAATATGGTCTAACTTTCCACCTATCTCTGGTCCAAATTCTTCGTATAAATTATATGTTCCATTATACATAGATAGGTGTCCTTTTATTCTCCCAAGTTCATTTCCCAACTTCTCTGCCTTACCCCTTGCTAATTTTTCCATAAGAGTTATACCCTCTAGCTCCTTATTATTTTCTATAAACCAATCGTAGATGATTTCAAAGTCTGACTCTCCTGTCAAAATCTGCATATTTACTAATTCTCTTAAGCTTTTCACTTCTCATACTCCTTTAAATTTCTTTTCTAAATCAAAAATTGTGTATTTGTTATACTTAAATGGTCTATCTGTTCGACTTTGTAAATCTTTTAGTTTTTGCCAATATTTTGGTAAATAAAGATAATAGTTTTTTAATTCCTTTAAATTTTTATTTGCACAACACCAACAACTAACTCGGTCAAGTATTGAATAAAGTTCTACACCATCTTCATTCCAATCAAAGCCCTTATCATAACAATATTGCAAACAATCTTTCTCTGTCATTTTCCATTCAGCTAGTGGGAATCGTTTATTGCCTTTTCTTTCTTTTTCAAGTCTACTAGGCTCATCATAAGCAATTCCAACATATTCAACAGCACCTTTACAATATTTTTCTAATGCTTGTAGTTTCTCGCTCGTTCCCCACCGACATCTACCACCACACCAACTATAACCCTTGTGTTCGTTTGGTTTTCCTTTATTGACAACTAAATCAAACATCTTATAGCAAAAATCACATTTCGGTTTTAATTCAGTATATTTTATTCCTTTACTTTCAAGTAAACTTTTAACCTTATCTCTTATATTGTATATGGCATTAAATTCCATACCTGTATCATAGAATACAGCTTCATCTAATGGTTTATTTTCTTCTATAAGTCTTAATAACATTGCTAAACTATCTTTCCCAAAACTAACACTTGCTATATATTTCATTCTTCCCCCTTAAACAGCCTTACGCACTCGTCATAGGCTTTGTTTTGTCATAAGTCCTCCTATATCCATTGAACAGTTGTTTTGTTTATTCTCTTCGTCAATCTCTCTGCCATATTATTCCTCCATTTATAAAAATATACAAATGCTTATAGCACATTATAAACATTATATATATTTTAAATTTATTTCGTTATAATTGCCTTTGTTATTTTGCCGTTTTCGTCGACAGGCATATATACGTTGCGTGCGTCAATTTCATAGAGCGTATAAACTACTCCGCGTTTATCTACTTTCTTCTCCATTGACTTATAGTTGAGTTTTTCTACACCTTTCTTAAGGTATACAGGTATAAATTCACTTTGCTCCTGCCCTTCTACCTTAATAGCGGTTTGAAAATACTCGACGCCCTTTTTGCTTATTCTGCCGATTATCTTTACAATTTCGTTTTTAATTTCTTTTTGTTCACTCATAATAGCACCTCTTAAAAGTTGATAGGGTTACTGTCTTTAGACATAATAATTGGAGAGCCGTCAGTATTAAGCACATTCAAGTACTTAATAAAGGTTATTGTCCTTTCTTCGCCGGCTGCGTTCTCATATTTGCGTTTTGAGACTACTACGTCTACAGTTTTATTGATAAGTTCTGCAGTTTTAACTCCACAGTATGCAAAGTATTTACGAGCATAATCAGTACCCATAGAGCCTTTTAAAGTTTTGATTTCGCCCTTGTCATTTACTTGCACGTCGCAAGTATAGTCTAACATTTCAAATTGCTTGCCGTCTTTGGTGTCTACCTTTCTAATTTTAAAGTTTTTTAAAGTTGCTTTCATTTTTATATCTTCCTTTTATTTCGACCTCTTGCCTCGGTCATGGCTTATTTGCTTTAACGTCGTATGTGCCCGACGGTATTGCCGTTGTTGACGGGGGAGTAAAGCTGTGCTCAGCGGTCGCTGCCCTTTAGCCCTCTTACCTGCGACTTGCCCGTCCGTCTTAATCTACTCTGCCAAAGTCGAGTATAACTCCTGCTGTAGCTTTCACTACGATAGGCTCATTGCTATAAATAAACTTAATATGCTTTTTATAGTTAAAAGGTTTTAACTTTTCTTTAGCCTCGTCTAAGCTGTTTGCCTCAATTACAACTCCCTCTTTGTGAGTCGTAAACCCGAGTTTGCCATATCGATTGATAGCCTCACGCTTTGTGATAAGCCTTGTAAATAGATACTTACTCATTGCTTTGCCCTCCTTACGCTATTTATATTAGCACACTTAAAAAGTAATGTCAATACTTTTTACAAGTTTTTTTTAACTTTTTATAAGTTTTTTAATGTATACTACCCCTTTATACCTTTAATCTCTTTAATACACTTGTCAAAGAGCTTTTGTGTCAGCATATCTCTAAACATATAGCGTCGCTCATAGTTCATTAAAATAACCTCGTCCCTCAGCTCACTACGAAAAGCTGTATTATTTATGAGTAAAGGCGTCATGCTTATAATAGGTTTGTTTTCCTTATTATGTCTTAAGATAATATTTTTGTCCCACACTGTAAAGCTCTGCGACCTAAACTGTATAATATACTGTGGCTTATGAACCCTACCCTTATATATCTTACTTTTATCGTATTTTTGCTCGTTAGTAAACGTGCTAGCGTCGGGAGCAAGTAAGCTTGCAATACTGCCCTTACGCCTCTCTAAGTATTTTTTGCTAGGTGGTATATAGTCAATAACTGCTCTCTTTTTCTTAAGCTTGTAGCGTCCAAAGGTCTCAGGTATAAAGTTAAAAAGAGTCAAAATGTCACTGCACTCCTCTACTGTGTTACCTATTAAAAATATACGGCAATTAGTTTTATGTCTTACTAAGTTCTCTAATTGATTTACAAAAGCGTAAGTAATATCAAAAGTGTTTTTCTCGTTACGCTCGCGTTGAAACTCGTCACAGCAAATATTATAAGCAAACATTTCGTCCTCAAAATCTTTGTCCTCAAACAAGGCAACGCCCTTGTCGCTATAAAACGTGCTTAAGGCTAAAATCTTCGCCATAGGCTTACCTTTATAAAAGACGCTTGTCCCTTTTGCCGTTATATCTTTAGAGTCGATATTATACTTTTGCATAAGCCCTATATCTATAAACTGCATAGCGTTATTGCTTAGTAGCTTTTTGGTGCTAGCCTCAGTAAGCCTGAGCCATGTAAACTGCTTGCCTTTCTCAAAATACTCTTTCAAAAAAAAGTCCATGACAGCGTAGCTCTTACCCGCCTCACGTGCTCCTAATAAAATATAAAAGATAGCCCACCAATAACCAAGTATACTGCGGACAGTATACCACTGATTTGAGCTATCTATTGCTTTTGCTATCTTCTTTGTAATTTCGTTCATATAACACCTACCTTATATACTTAGATAATCGGGGCACTACTCCCTCTACTAGCTACCACCCTCCTCGGGCTAGTTGCAGCTTGCAGATTATTACCAATATAAGTATATTGCTCACAGGCGGTAGTGCTATGCAGCCCTAAGGCTACAGTTATATTATACTC
>ERZ1090869.757-NODE-758-length-16179-cov-5.096254_pt1 | contig 16179 bp, 15 predicted proteins | sample MGYA00478474_ERZ1090869 | MGnify/ENA primary metagenome ERZ1090869 (study PRJEB33644, sample SAMEA5815748) | chicken gut metagenome | biome: Chicken; feature: Gastrointestinal Tract; material: Caecum | place: Ireland | collected 2019-01-01 | study: A study of the... | reverse complement strand
TTCACAGGCATGTGCATCGGGTGACAGCCTTTGTGCGGGAAAACCCGGAGAGGGTATCCAGCAGCGCCCAGAAGAAGTGTGTCGCCATTGAGAAGGGGTTTGACCGGGCCTGGCGGGACAAGGTGATCCAGATGCAGATCCCCCTGTTTGCCCCCACCACCAAGGGGCAGTGGGGATTGCGGTTTGACAGTTTTCTGGCCCAGGCTCTGGAACTGGGGCCGCTCCGGACAGAGGAACCGGAACTTCCGCCTGCATTGGAGGAGCAACTTCGTACCCTCTCGCCAAAGGGGGTCCCACTGGATATGGTCACCACGCTGGTATCCTACTATTATGCCAACAAACCGGAGGATTCCGACTGGGTAGTGCTGCCGGTGGCCAACTTTGACGCATACTTCGGCACCACCAGCTTTGGGCGGAAGTATCTGAAACAAATCCCGGAGACCATTTTGGAGCGCTCCGAGACTGGCTTTGGACTGTGCCGGTACCGGCTGGGTGAAGGTGTCGTAATCGAGTAGATAGAATCAGGCATCCATCTCCGCTTCTTCCACTGGAGATGGATGCCTGTCCATTTCAAAGTGATTCAGTTCATATGCCAGTTCCCACGCCAATTTAAACCCGCAAAGGAAACTGTCCTCGGAGCGTTCCTCTGCAATCAGGCCCTGTGCGTCCATGATCCGGAGCACCAGTTTTCTCTCCGGTTTTTCCAGGCGCTCAATGAGTTGCCGGTGACAAGTTTCGATTTCCTGCTCAGCCTCTGACATGGGTAAAGCGGTATACAATCTGTCATACAGTAGCTTCAGTGTGTTGTTCATACGTCTCGCCTCCTTGTAGCAAGACACAATAGCACACGTAAGCAAAAATAGCCAGCCTTTTATGAATATTTCCGATGAAATAGTGGTGTTTTCAAAGTTTATATTGTTGCTCATCGTAATATTTTTTCATGCCAGTTAAAAGCCCTTTCAAAAATAGGACTGTTTCTTTTTTTATATCAATAAGCTGATCAATACTATAATCTCTGCCGCATTCTGCAAAGGACAAGGTCCCATGAGCAAGATCGTTTCGTCTTTCCTTTACTGTCTCAAGAACAATACCACCTCGGCTTCCTTCTTCAGCACTAAATCTGATTCCATGCTCATTGCATACATTCCGTATTTGTTGTGCGTCAAGGTTTCCACTAATGGCTGTGGCCTTTCTATCTAATTCAATTATCTCTCCATTAAGTATAGAATTAATAATTTCAAGCGCTTTGCTCTTGTATGAGTTAAAATGAGCTTGCTGATCATATACCTGCATGAATTTATATGCAAACCAAATATCCTTGATTTCTTTCCTAACTCCAGAATAAGTAAGACCTTCCTGTTTAACTTTATCGTATATCTCAAGGATTCCCCCCATTACGGTTGATTCCACCAGGTTGTAGATCATGAGCAAAGTATTGGCTTTTAATATTTTTATAAATTCTTCATTAAAATAGTGAGTATCGGTAGCGTGTCCAATAGAGCCCCTGTCTAATTCCTTTATCGCTTCGAAATACAAGTCAATTTCTTGAACACGCTCATCAAACATATCCAAAATAGCTTGCATTAATCAGCACCTTCAAGAAGCATATTTTTTACATAAAGAATGCGTCCGCTTACCCTTGCAGGGGAATTACTGGCATGGGTAGTTGTATGGCGTTTGAACTCCTCCGAATCAAGCCATTCCATCGACTGAGGAACCAAGTCAGGCTTTTCACGCAAGGCCAATGCGACACCAACAGAGATAGCTTCAAAGCGAACTCTTGGTGTAGATTTGGCCCGTGAAGTCTTCGCGAAACCAAATGGGAAGTATTTTTTTACAAAACTGAGCATTCGATCAAATTCTGTTTTCATTTTTTCGCCGTCAAAAGAATCTTTTGTGCTCTCAATGTAATCATCTAAAAAACTATCAACGCGATGATTAAACTCCTGATAATGGTCTAAAAATGCAAAGAATCTAATCACCAATTCCAACTGCTCATACCGTTTTTTCATAGTATCGCTTATAGGACACACTTCTTTGAATATATCGTCTTCAGTGCATGACATTAAGAAATCCATAAATGGACCCCTAAAACTCCCTCGACGGACTTCGCTTGGCTTAGCCTCTCTTCCTGTTGTGTTAATTCTGTTGAATATTTCCTGCCGGATTTCCAATGAAGTATCATCAGACAACACAATTACTCGCATATTGGTTTTATCAAATTTCTTGCGAAAATAGGCTGGTACATCGTTGTAGGAAAAGCCGTTTAATGAATTAAGTTTTTTCAGACCAGATAAAACTAAGTCGCCAGACATAAACTCTTCCATAGCTTGAGTTCGCTGCGCTCCGTCAATTATCTCACAACGGCCATCTTCAGTATCAGAAAAGAACATGAGCGGTATTGGAAGTCCTAAAAGAATTGACTCTACGAATCGATTTTTGTCCGCCTCATTCCAAATATACTGTCGTTGATATTCGTCGGGAATATAAAACTCATCAGACCTAAATTGTTGGATTAAGAAGTCTATCGTATAATCGCGTGTGTTATAGTCAATTTCTTTCCTCAATTTGCTAATTTGCTCTTCAGCAGCAACTTTTTGCGCCTCGCTAATAGTGACCTGCTTAGTAGACATTATCTCACCCCCATGTTATTTAAGTGATCCATAATGCTAAGTCCTATTGCTCGCCCCAATTCTACAGGGACGGCATTGCCTATGTGTACGCCGATACTTCGATTGGTCTCAAAATGTTCGGGATCAAGGAATTGATACTCCGGTGGAAAGGATTGCAATAATGCGCCTTCACGCATAGAGAGAGCTCGATTTTGTTCAGGATGCCCAAAGCGACCATTTCCATACCCATAGTACTGGGTAGTAATTGTCGGCGATGGCTTATCCCATTCCATACGACCATATACTGCACGATACCCTTTACCAGAAGCTTTTTTGTGACAAGGTAATTTTAAATCATCATCCCAATCTTTCCATGATCCACCTGGCACTGATTGCCGAATTCTTCGTCTATTTGTTTGCGATAATCGACTGGCTCTATGAAGAGGGTCGTCAGGATCGACTGCACCATCTTCAAGATATGGTAAGTTTCCAATTGCATCTCTAACCGTTAAATAATGTTCCTCGTCAAATAACGGAGGAATCAATTCTATATTTCCAAGCCTTGATGCCAAAAGAACCAATCGTCGCCTGCTTTGTGGAACGCCATAGTCAGCGCAGTTAACGATTTTCCAGCAGCAATGGTACTGTAGTTCTTGTAACTTGCTAATGAAGTCGTTAAAAACTGGTTCGTGGGACAGTTGCGGAACATTTTCCATAGATACTATTTCCGGAAGTACGGCTTCAACTAAATTGGCAAAGTAGTATAGCAGCCGCCATTTATCATCCTTCTTACCGTTTTTATTGTATCTAAGCGAATATGTGGAAAACGGTTGACATGGGGCACATCCCACAAGTACTTTTGTAGTTCCTTCAGGAAAGTAGTTTTCTAATTCATCGCTTGCAAGTTGAGTAACATCGCGCAAAACAAATCGTGCACGATTATTATGTTCATATGCAAATTTGCATGAATTTTCAACATCAACACCTACAACTACAGGAACCCCTGCGAGTTCCAATCCGTGGGTGAGACCGCCTACACCACAAAATAAGTCTACCGCTGCAACCGGCATAACTATGGTTCCTCCTTGGACATAAGGGTTCTTTTACTATTTAACAAGCTTAATAGTTTCTCACTTAAGAACTCTTCATTTTTCTTCTTCAACTCGCACTCCCAAATCCGCAATACAATCCAGCCTCTTGCCTTAAATAGTGCGGTTACCTCTTGGTCATGCTTCATATTCCGTTCACGTTTCTTCTGCCAATATTCCTGATGGTCGGCGGGACGTGTATTCCGACAATCATGTCCGTGCCAGAAGCAACCATCCACAAACACAGCGATCTTTTCCTTGGGAAATACAAAATCGGGATGTCCCTTTACTTGATAGTTTCTTCGCCAGCCTGTGATTCCGTTATGCTTGAATATTTCAATCAAACGCAGTTCAGTGGACTTATTCTTTTTGGACTTGACCTGTCGCATGATGTCGGACCGTTTTTCTGCATCGAAAATATCCGCCACTACAAATCACCTGGCTTCAAACTCTATGCGGAGACTGGGATCTGTTTCTGCTTCCAGCACAATTTTGTTGTATCGGTCGATTATTCCGGAGAGAGTAGAGTTTCGCCTTGTCTCGTCGAAAAGGCTATGCTCATAAACGTTAGCAGATAAAAACTGCTGAACATCCCATACCTCTACGCGTCCGGCCAATCCAGCGTCTTCGGCAAGATTAAGAGCGGTATGTACGCGCTCAAAAATCGTGATAATGACGGGACGGCAACCAGCGCGGAGATTAGCCTTGCATTTTTCAATCAGCAAGGCGCCAGGCATGGTCGTACAATGGATGACCGTACTGCCGATGACAAAATCGCCGTTGCGATCCGTAGGACCATCGGCAACGGATGCCCCGTGAATTTCGAAAGAGTTTTCCGGCATGATCAAACAAAGCTTCGCCGCGACAAGATGCTGCAACACAGTACCGAGATACTGTGTACCGGGATTTTGACTCTGGCGTTTTTTCGCCTGCTCAAACAGTTCATCCAGATTTGCTCCGATAGTTTTAGACGTGTCTGCAGTCAGAACGAACGGCTGATTTCTAAAGTATTCACGCACCTGCTCGGCCCAAAAGTCCTCGATCACGGAAAAATCCACGGATTCTTCTGCATTCCATTCGTTCAAAAAGTCCACGTACTTAATCATCAGGCCCATGCTACCCCGGCTGGTTCTCCCGCCTTCGGAGGACAACTGTTGGGTAATGCCGTGTTCTTTTAGTATCTTTTTCAGATTGGCTCCACCAAGCCCGGCAACCTGCCCTTTACTGCTCGTCTGGAAGTCATCTGGATTCAGCGGAAAGTCCTTATCTTTCACCATACGGGTAAATTGTACGACCAAAGACAGGGGCCCCTTCGTGGTGATATGGTTTTCAGATTGAAACGCTTTCAGGCGTTCTTCAGGACTAATCATCGTATACAGCCTCCGCAATTTTTGTCAGGAAACGCTCTCCTATAAACCGTGCGACCGGGGCGGCCACGGCATCACCCATCGCTTTATATCCGTCGTTATAGCTACCTGGAAGTAGAAAACTGTCTGGTGCCCCCATCAGTCTGGCAGCTTCGCGCACGGTCAAGAGACGCGCGTGAGTCTGGCCGTTCTTCTTGACCACCAGATACTGCTTACTACTCCCGCCTTCTGGCGTTCGCAAGCAACCCGCAATCCCATCAAAACGCAGCTCCAACTGCTGTGTTCCGTTTCTCGTCCTACGATAGCCTGTGGCGTATACGGCATCGTGCGCACGCAATTTTGCTTGATGCCGCTCGGGAACCAGCCGTAAAACGTCATCTTTATCAAATGGCGCGCTGTCCTCCACAATATCTTTAAGAGACACAACACGGCGCGGAGGTTTTTCTGTATACCACCACACCCAGCCCGGCAGTTCGTGGCCCAGTTGTATCGCTGCATTATTGTGTAGCCAGCATGGTTCATCCCCAACTAATTCCTTTGGAATAGAACAGTCTTCTTGTACAGCAATAATGAACACCCTCGGTCGGGATTGGGGCACAAAATGGGAAGCATTCAGCAAGATGGCCCCGCAACGATATCCTCGCTCTACGAGCGCCAGATGAAGAACACGGTAATTGTCGCCACCGTTTGTAGACAGCAATCCCGCCACATTCTCCAACAATAGAATCTTAGGTTTTTCGTCCATCTCGTCCAGTACCCGTAGCCATTCCCAAACCAAGCCACTGCGGGACGCATGGATTCCGCCAATAGAACCAGCCAGAGACAAATCCTGACAAGGAAAACTGGCCCAGGAGAGGTGAGCGAAAGGTAAGTTGCTCCCCCTGATATTCTTGATGTCGTCCAGCACAAACCGCTCACGCCCAAAATTAGCCTCATAAACGGCGGCCTTCTGTTCGCTGATATCATTTGCCCAAACGGGAGAGAACATTTCTCTTAGACCATACGCAACAAGACCACTGCCAGCAAAAAACTCATGCATCGTCCAAGGTGCGGAAGATAAATCAATATTCTGTTTTTGATACATGGTGCTTTTGAGAATCATTTCTTTCCCTACCTTGTCCTCTTTTATCAGTTGTCGGTTTTTCTGCATTGTCTGGAATAATCCAAATCCGACTCATGCGCGCCGCCCCAGCAACTCGGTTTTCTTTGCACAAAATTTGAACTTGTCGGGGGGTCACGCCCCATTTTTCAGCAGCTTCTTGCACTGTCATATATCCGTTCACTTGTGACACCTCAAAGTTTCTCTTATGGGCTTACACTCAATTATTATTAGTATATTCGTTTGAACGAAATTAAGCAAGACCATTTGAGCAAAAAGTTATCCCCACATCAGTGCCCACTTGTAACAAAACGCCGCGTCACAAGTCGATAGAAAAAGCCATTGCAAATTTTTGTTTCTGCAAATGCTGTATAATCAATTTTTGGCATACCATACACCGCAGTCCGTTGGCAGAAAACTTACCACTTTGCGAGAGCGTACGGTTCGCATCCATATGGACCTCCATCACCTGCCCGATTTTTCCTTCCAATTTTCTGTCCAGTTTTTCGGACTATCCCCTCAAAATCGAATGTCCTAAAAATCCGTTTTTCGCAACTTTTTTTGATGAAAAACGGCCAATATGGGCTCGTAGCTCAGCTGGGAGAGCGCTGCGTTCGCATCGCAGAGGTCGAGGGTTCGATCCCCTTCGAGTCCACCAAATAAGAACCGCAATTTTGATACAATGCGTATCAAGGTTGCGGTTCTTTCATTTTGCCTAAAAGCCCTGATTTCAAGGAGTTTCTGGCTTTTGAGGTGTTTGCTGCTCGCCAGTAGAACGATAGCCCACCGCCAATCCAGTCCGCAAAGGTACTGGATGGCATAGGTTATTGTTTGTTTTTATGACTACCGTTTAATTTGTGGGCTATCGTTTGATTTTAGACCCCAAGCCTATAGCGGATGTCGTTGAGCCATTCTCCCTTGTATTTAAAAAACTTTGGTCCAGCTATAGAATACTGCTTGCCGGTCAGAATCTTTGCCAAAGCGGTCAAAGACATGGTCTCTCCGTTGTATTCCACGCTCCGGTCGCCAACAACGGTGGCGGTAATATTGGGGTTCTCGCCAAACTCAATTTTTGCCCCCAGGGGGATTTGACAGGCGCTAAAGGAGAAGTTAGTAGCCCGTTCTGTGCTTTCAGAATCGATTTCCTGTGCCTCGCGTTCGGCCACCTGTTCTTCCTCGGTAGGCGCTACTCGCTGTAATTTATCCACACAGCCGTGAATTTCAGCGATAGCCTCCAGAATTGAGTAAGCATCCTCCGGGGACATGGCATAGAATTCACGCACCCTCTGCTTGCCGTTAAAGCTCTCGACAGCGCGCAGATTAGGATTCAGTTTGTCGATAATCGAGTGGATTTTCAGATCTGACAGCCTGGAAGAAACCTCATATGTAGCGTAGATCCGAAAGGCATACGGAATACACTCGCTTCGGTTCAGCTGTTTCAGCCGCTTGTCGATGTCATCTGCATACCCGATTTTCACATAATCCGGGAAGGACGGATTTGTTAAGATGTAGATGACTCCGTTTTTCTTTTCCATGTGGCCGCTCCTTCATTGTGGATAGAGAGAAACACCCCACCGCATCCGGCGGCAGGCTCTGATTACTCCTTGATTCTCAGGAAACCTTGTTTGAAGGCGTCCGGGAAAATAAAACTCTTTTCGCCGCTGCTGAAGGTAACCCGAATGTGTTTTTTCGCTTTATCGATCTTTGTTACCGTACCCTCACCAAAACTCTTATGAAGCACTTTGGACCCATCCTGAACATCCGGAACAGAAATTTCTGCTTTTTGGACAGGCTTCTGTTGCGGGATGGTGCTGCGTACCCCATATTGTGTCGTAACAGAAGGTGGCGTTACTCTTGGCTTGATGGGTTTCGGTTCCGCAGCCGGTGGAGTGGGTGTCGGCTTCGGCGGGGCTGCTTCCGGTTTTTTCGGAATTGGAATCTCCTCAACAGGCGGAACCTCGAAAATTGTAGGCGCCTCCATTGTGGTCTGCTGATTATAGAATAGCCGCTCGTATTCTTCACGTTTGATGACGGTATCCCAGCCGCCCACATCTTTTCCTTCGTGCTTATCGATGCCGGTGTAGGAAAGACTGGCGTCCTCATAGCGTTTGAATTTAAAAATGGCATCGTTCATCAGGTTGGCGTTGAACACCCCAAGGGAGCAGAGCAATTCAAAATCCTTCACGTTAAGTCCGGTCACCTTTTTGAACAGGCCGGGTTCCAGTTGGGTAATGACGTCCTTCAGAGACCGCTCACGGTAATCTGTCAGATACATGAAAACAGGAATCCGGGTAGCAAACTTGATGAGCTTCTCCTGGATTTTCTTCCGCATGGATTTGTACTCTTTCTCCTCATCGGAAAGCTCTTTCTTTTCCTTGGGAGTCTTTTCGCCGCCCTCTTTCTTTGCCTTTTTCACGGCCTCCGACTTGTTGATTATCGTCTGAATGTCCTGATTCAGGGAACGGAAGCCCTCGATGCTCATCAGAGCGTCCATGGCCTCCTTGCTGGCCATCAGACGAGACAAGGTATCGTTGTCCACATTCACCAGCAGCGCGGATTCCCACCGCTTCGCCAGCAATGTGGCGGACGTACCCGCCATAGCGATGTCCAGCACGTCCTGGGCGTTGATCTGCCGCATGGAGCTGCCATCGTAGGCCAGAACGGGCAGGAAATTGATGAATTCCGCTACCTTCTTCTCCGGGTTGGCTTCATTGACATCCAACCGGCAGCTATAGTCGGCAATCTGCCGGAGCGCCCGGTCCAGGGCAAAGTCAAAGACATAGCACTCCTGCTTCATGATCTGACGGTTGCCGAATTCGTCTTTGATCTCCCAGGGAGACTGGACGCGGAATGCAGTCTGAAAATAGGTTTCCGGGCTTTTCAGATTGCGGAGCATAAACACACCAGTCCACGGCTTTACGGTGACGCCGGTGGTCAGCTTACCGCAGGTGAGGGTAATGGTGTGCGTCTTGAGGGGGTCGCCCATATTCCGCAGAACGGGAGCGAGGGCATCCAGGCCAATACCAGCTTTAGTGCCTGCGCAGACATAAATATTGTACCGCTGGTTAAACCAGTCGTTCTGCCGCTGCATCATCAGGTTATACATAGCCTGGCAGGACGCCACATTGGGCAGGAACCAGAGCGTATGGGCGAGGACGCTTAACAGCCGTGTATCCGAATAGGGCATGGGTGGCCGCTTGTCCTGCCCCAACTTCATATCGTCAATGTTCGAGGGCAGATAAGCGCCACGAATCAGATCCAGCCACTTCTGCACCTCGTTCTCGTATACAAAGCGGGCTTCATCGCCTTTGCCCTTGGCAGAGAAAAACACGTTCAGGTCAAATTCGTTGAACTCTCCCTGCATAGCAATCTGCCGGATGCTGTCCGGGATGCGATAGGTCAGCATGACCATCCGAGGCAGCGCCAGATAGGGGTTATCCGAACCCACCCAGCTTTCCTTGGCGCGCTGCTCATCGGAATAGGTCCAGTTGTAAATCTGGTCCTCGATAAACTCACCGCTGTTCAGGGCACGAAACGGTGTGCCGGAAAGGAACAGGTAGTGGGAGGTGGTAATCGGCAGGAAGGTTTCGTTGTAGGCGTTACCGGCTTCCTCCTCCTGGTACTTCTCGGCATCAAAGTCGGCAGCCGCTTCATCGTCCGGGTTCTCGAACAGCTTTTTCGCATTCTCACGCCAGGCACCGAAGTGGTACTCATCAAAGATAACCAGATCCCAGTTGTCTGTATGGATAAATTCGTTTTTGGCCTTAATCCCGCCGGACTCATTGGTGCCCAGCAGGTCCTGGAAAGAACCGAATACCACGATGGGCTTCGATTTATCAGCACGGGCGTACTCCCGGTCAATGTTTACATGCTCGCCTGCGGCGTCCTTATTGGAGACAAACTGCCAGCCCTCGAAGTCCACATGGGTTATCAAATCCTCACGCCATGCGGCTTCTACCGCTGGCTTGAATGTCAGCACCAGGATGCGGGTAAAGCCCATCTTCTTGGCCAGCTGATAGGAGGCAAAAGTTTTGCCGAAGCGCATCTTGGCATTCCATAGAAACTTGGGCGCTCTGCCTGGGTCCTCTTTCTCGGCATAGGCGTAATACTTCATGGTGCGCTCTACGGCGGTATATTGCTCCGGGCGCATTTTGAAGGTAGCGGTGCGGGCAGCTTCGGTGACAATGCCTTCCTTCAGCTCCACGATGGCAGCCTTTACATCCGCCACTGCGCAGTTGTACCATTCGTTGCGGTCCTCGCCCTCATTGAGCTGGCGAAATCCCTTGCGTCGGAGGATGCGATGGATGTCCTTGTCGGTGAAAATGGACCCATCGGAGCGCATGGCAGACTCGGTGTACAGAATATTGGCCTTTAACCCGCTGGTGTGCATCTGCTCCTTGATACGGGTCTCCACATCCCGGTCGGTGTAGCCAATTTTAACATACCCTTTGTGGTCTGGCACCTGGGGAAGGTTGTAGACATAGATGGTAGGGGTGACGTCTGGACGCTGGATAAAGAAATCACGGTTAACCATTACTCTTTTCTCCTATTTCACCGATGCGAGATTCTATATATTTGTATTCTCCATTAGTGATTCCCCACATCTCGCATAGCTGTTTATCAGTATATCGACCTTCATATTTTTCAAGGGCAGGAATAAAGCAAAAATTCTTTTTAGAAATATTCTGGGAAACTACAGTCTGCAAGAGAAGAAAACGAACTGTTTTGGTGAAAATATAAGATTTATATGCCAAAGTTTCTTCTTCATTATCGAAGGCGCCAGCAACGAGCCATGATTCTGAGCATATTTCGCCAGGTTTAGCAATACGAGTATTCCCATCATAGAAAAATGCAACTGGTTTAGAAAAATCGGTTTGCCCTGCAATTGGAGCTTTGGGGATCAGGAACTTCCATTTGTCAAGCAAATTGAATGAATCTACAATATCGGCTTTGCGGACATTACGAAGCCCCATCCTTTGCGTAAAGTAGCACGGTATTCCCTGATCAACAGGAGTATATGTTGTTGTAATGCCAAACGGAAGTCTTGAGTAGACAACTTCATTAAGAAATTTATTATAGCGTAATGCTTTAATCTTACCAACAATTTTAATTGCTTGGTTAGAACGAATAAAGGTTTCATATTCATCGAGAGAACGTACCATAGCATTTTTTATGTCACCGCTAATATTCGTGACTTCACACGGTCCAGAATAATCCCTATCCCAGAGGAAAAAGCAAGCCCCTCCCGCCAAATCAACGCCGGGAAAAACCTCTTTGAAATTATCGTAATCGATGAGTTTCCGAATCCTTTTATCTGTGAGCATTTCAGATCTAAACTCATCCAAACCCTTACCACCAGAGAACCATCGCGATGGTATTATCATGGACAGATAGTGGGGGTCTAACTTTTTGGCTTGTGACACAAATAATTGATAAATGGGTTTGGCACTTTTACCAGTACCGCCACCATCGTTCAGCTGATACGGCGGATTTCCAATTATTACATCGAACTTCATTTTAAATATCTCCTCCGGGTTTCTCCTATGGATAAACTCGTATGCGTGTGTTTCCAGTTCATCTCCGCGCTCATACTCACTCTGAGACGCACCGCAGAATACGCATTTGCCATCTTTCCAGGTGTGCTGGATGCGCTTATAGCGGATGTTGCCCTGGGCATCCTCAAATTGAGATACCGAGAACTCTCCGTTGGGGTATTTGGAGCAGTATACACCACGCCGAGAGAGCAGGCTGGTCAATTCTGTAATGGCAATGCCATACAGTTGCTTATGGAAAATGTGATCCAGCCGGTCCTGCAGATCCGGCATCTGCGGCTCCAGGCCTACGATCAGCCGCTTGGCGATCTCGCGCAGGAATACCCCCGTTTTGCAGGCCGGGTCCAGGAAGGTGGTATCCGGGTTCCGAAACAGCTCCTGGGGCAGCATATCCAGCATCTGATTGACAACCTCCGGCGGCGTGAAAACCTCATCGTTTGAGAGGTTTGCCAAACAGGACAGTACGTCCGGGTTGTATACATTCTCAAAGAGATTCTTGTCCATGGCCCAGGTCCTCCTTGTTTGTCGGCAGATGCCGGTAGGCTTCTCTCCAGCGGGTGTCGTCCTCGCTGATATGCCGGTAGTGTGCGATATACTGCTTGAGGAAGGTGGGTTCCACCTCACCGTCCTCGTTGGCAAACAGATTCATCTGCCCGGTTCTCTTTATTTTTTCTGTCGTGTCGGACGCCATGAGCAGTTCGGCAAAGGTGTAGTCCTTTCGCTGCATTCTGGCATCGTTAAAGGGGAACGTCCACTCAGAGAAGATGATGGGGACATTCAGCTCACAGCCTTCGGCGTCCACGCACATCAGGGTCAGCGCGTTTCCGCACACAATGTTTAGCCGGAGAATAAACTTTGCCGAGGTACGGGTTTCCTCGTTGCACTCATTTTTGCAGACCGCCGTGTATTCGGCGTTCCAAATATCATAAAGCCGTTTTTGGCAGGCGATGACGTTATCCAGGAGGATATCCACTCCATAAAGGCTGCCCAAGGCGAGCAGAGAGTTTCGCTCCCAGTCGTAGGCGCTGCGCCTGTACTTCTTTTTTACAACGGCCAGCTTACGCTTAAGCACGACAGACAGGAAATTGCCGTCCCCGCAGGCTGGCTCCAGAAACCGGCTGTCGATTCGCTCCGTTTCCTGTTTAACTAAATCGCACATAGCCTCGACCTCACGCTCGGCGGTGAACACCTCGCCATGGTCAGCCACGCGCTGTTTGGATTTGATTTGCTTTGTCACTATGTTAGCCACCTCGCTACCTGGTGCTCTTCTGGTCTCTCAGTCATCTACCGTCTCCATGATATCCTCGATGTGACAGTGAAGAGCCTCGCAGATCCGAAGAAGAACGTCTGTGGTAATGTTCTCGCCTTTTCCGAGCTTAGCAACAGACGTGGAACTGATACCAGCCTGTTCTTTGAGGTCGCTCTTTTTCATGTTTTTATCAATCAGCATTTTCCATAGCTTGTTATAGCTGATTCTCATGGGGAACCTCCCTCGTTGCTCACCGGCAAAAGCCTGACTGTGAAATATACTGAGCCGCAGACCCTCGCGGGTCTACAACAACTTTATTATAACTCAAGCTCGATGAAAATGCTACCCTATATCCGATTTTTTATCCGCAATCGCAAACTTATTTCTGTAAATTCGGAGTAAACCGCTTTAATAACAGATATTCATAAGGTACACCGCTGTAAAAGAGACACATATGGGACTCCGACCCGCCGGGCATAGTCTATGGTGTTCTTCGTCCCACTGGGCTGACCGTTCCACACGGCGATCACCCTGGCGGCATGGTCTACCATCCACTCGTTCCGCCGCTGGAAGCAACTGCGGCTATACCCTGGGCAGATGTAGCGCACCAGGTCTGCGTCAGAGAGGATTGCCTTGTAGCGATCCTGCCAGCTTTGCTTCCACCCCCGCTCAAAGCCCTGGTATGGGCAGGCGCAAATCAGCCGGATGGCTTCGCCGGCATCCCGCAACCGGAGCACGATCTCCGCCGCCCAGATGTCAACGCCGCGCGCCATCCCGGAAATAAACACACGAAATCCGTCAGCGATTGCCTGGCGGATTTCTTTTTCTAATGCGGCCATTACCACGTTTTCCGGCACCTGCAGTTTTTCCGGCCTGTGGCCGGTGAAGCAGCATCGGTGCATCCTCTTCTCCGCTTCTGTCGCCATAGCGCATTACCCCCTTCCTGCATGGGAACCCTATTTACAGTTTAACATAACGGTAGTTTCAATACAAGTTAGCTGTATCGGAGCTGCCGAGTTGAACGGTAAAATAATTACAGGAAGGTGGTGGCACAGTGGACACAAATCAAAGGCTCCGGCGGCTCCTGGATGAGCGGGGCTGGACAGAATACAAGCTCGCCAAGGTCTGCGGTCTATCGCAGTCAACTCTGGCCAACATTTTCAAACGGAATACCGTGCCCTCCATCACCACTTTAGAGGTCATCTGTAAAGGCTTTGGAATTACCCTCTCACAGTTTTTCGCGGATGGCGAGATGGTCGAAATGACCCCGGAACTCAAAGAGGTGTTTGAGAGCTGGATGGTGCTCACCCCCTCTCAGAAATCCGCCGCCTTACAAATGCTCAAAGCCATGAGCCAGAACGACTAATAAGGAGCCTTCGGGCTTCTTATTTTTTTGCCCTGCATAGCGTCATATTGAGCGGCTGTTGCCACTCAGTTAAACACATACGGGGCTTTTTTCGGTATAATAGGAGTTGCGCCGGCTCCAAGCTGCTGTGGTTTGTGAGTTTCCTGACTACCACAATCATGCAGCGGGAGGGGGTGAACAGCATGAAAATTATCAAGAAAACACCACTTCGCCCCCGTGGACGCAGCGATGAAAACCGGCAGGCTCAGAAGGATGCTATCCGCACCGCCTACACTAATGGCCCCCAGAAGGAGGTTCAGATCATTCCCGCCAAGCGGGATCTGGTGACCGAGGAAAGTAAAAAGAAGCTCCGGGTCTGTGCTTATTGCCGTGTCAGCACCGATGAGGACACCCAGGCTACCAGCTATGAGCTGCAGGTGCAGAATTACACCAAAATGATCCGCGAAAATCCCGAATGGGAATTCGCGGGTATTTTTGCAGATGAGGGCATATCCGGCACTTCGGTTCTTCACCGAGAGCACTTTTTGGAGATGATCGAAAAGTGCAAGGCCGGTGAGATTGACCTGATTATCACCAAACAGGTCAGCCGCTTTGCCCGGAATGTGCTGGACAGTCTGAACTACATCTATATGCTCCGCAGGTTGGACCCGCCCGTTGGTGTCTACTTTGAAGCGGAAAAGCTCAATACCCTGGACAAGAGCAGCGATATGATTATCACCGTTCTGAGCCTGGTGGCCCAGAGCGAATCCGAACAGAAGTCCAACAGCCTGAAATGGTCCTTCAAGCGGCGCCGCGCACAAGGGCTGGGGATATACCCTAACTGGTCCCTACTCGGCTACAAAGGCCGTGCCTGGGAGATCGATGAGGACGAAGCGGATGTGGTACGCACCATCTACAGCCTTTATCTGGAGGGGTATTCCTCACCCCAGATAGCCGATTTTCTTACCAAGAGCGGCATCCCTACCGTTAAGGGTCTATCGCATTGGAGTTCCGGCAGCGTCCTTGGCATCCTCCGCAACGAGAAGTACTGCGGGGACGCCTTGTGTCAAAAAACAGTAACGATAGATTTCTTTACCCATAAGAGTGTAAAAAACAATGGTCTGGAGACGCAGTATTTCATTGAAGGCCACCATGCTCCCATCATTGAGAAGAGCGACTGGCTGACAGTGCAGCAGATCCGCAAGGAGCGCAGATACACGCGAAACCGATCTCGGCGCGGCAAGCCCCGCTACATTGTAAAAGGTCCGCTGGCCGGGTTCCTGATCGTCAACCCGGATTGGGAAACTGAGTACATCGATTCCGTGCTTCAAACGCTGGCCGTTCAGACCGAACCCACCACGTCGCCCTTACTGGAGGACGATGAAAACTTTACGATTTCAAAGGAGTAATCAACTATGTCTATTCTCAGCAATTTTACTGTCGTTGACCTCATCAAGACCCGTTCCGCTTCTGTGGCTACAATCACCGGCAACGCCCTGAAGTTCAATGTCCAGACTGCTGCCGAACTGCACTACACTCGGTATGTTCAGGTGCTTGTCAATCCCAAGGATAAGCAGTTCGCCATCCGCGTCTGCAAGGAGGATGCGCCGAATGCCATCACCTTCTCCAAGCCGGAGGATCGGCAGAAGTATGCCATCAAGATCAGCGCTGCCGCTGTGGTGGATCTGATCCGGAAGATGGCGAACTGGTCGGATGATGAAAACTGGAATGTTCCAGGCATCTACTTCGCTGATGAACAGGCACTCGTCTACGATCTGGGCGCTGCCTTCCGGCCCTCTCCCCGCGGTGGGTGGACCGCCAAGCGGCAGAAGGAAGCCGCTGCTGCCGCCGCACTAACCAGCACAAG
>ERZ1090869.756-NODE-757-length-16186-cov-15.623830_pt1 | contig 16186 bp, 12 predicted proteins | sample MGYA00478474_ERZ1090869 | MGnify/ENA primary metagenome ERZ1090869 (study PRJEB33644, sample SAMEA5815748) | chicken gut metagenome | biome: Chicken; feature: Gastrointestinal Tract; material: Caecum | place: Ireland | collected 2019-01-01 | study: A study of the... | reverse complement strand
TCTTTTACCTCAATATTATTATCTTGTCTTTTGCCCTTGTTATTGCCGTGTACAGCCAGCGGGCGGAATCTTCTTTAAAGGCGTAGCTCTCGTCAAAGACCACGGCGCTGTCGAATTCCGAACCCTGCGCCTTGTGGCAGGATATGCAGTAACCGAATTCAAACCTGTTCAGCGTGAACGCGCCTGTGGCGTTTCCCTCCTCGTCGAACTGTTCAAAGTAGTCGCCGCGGCGGTATCTGTAAGCCCCGTTTTCAAAAAAACCTGTGTCAAACGGCACTTCTTCTGGGCAGTCCTCGTCTAAAAAGTCGGCGCGGAACCGCATAAAGCCAATGTTTTCGCCGGCATAGCGCACGTCTTTAACGTAGCCTATTATGCCGTTCACCATGTTGTACCTGAATTCGCCGTCTATAAACTGTTCCCAGTTGTTCAGCGTGCAAATAAGTTTTTCGCCCTTCTGCGGCAGGCCGTAAAACCCGCGGTAGCCGCGTATTTCGTCGTTTATTTTGCTGCGCGTCTTGTTCAGGCCGCATATCACCTGTTCGGCCTTCAAAAGGTATTTTTTTCTGTACTCGGGCTTTATGCGCCTTGCGCTCATAACAAACGCGCGGTTGCCGTAGTTTCCGTATGGTATGTACTTGCCCTTCATGGCGCTGTGCGCAAGCCGTATTATCGGGTTTCCCTCCTGTTGCCGCACAATGGTGCGCAGCGAAAAGTCGGGCGCCGTCAAAAAGCTGTTCATGCCCTCCACGGGCGGAAGCTGTGCGTTGTCGCCGCACACCAGCATCTTCACGTCAAAGCGCATTATGTCGGAAAGAACTTCGTCCGACACCATAGAAAATTCATCCAGAACGATCAGTTTTATGGCCTTGTCTATGCTCTCCCTGCGGCGGAATACCAGTTTTTCTACCTTTATCGGCTTGCCGTTTATTATCGTTTCGTTCTCTTCGGCTATGGCCTGGTATATCAGCCTGTGCAGCGTGGTGGCGGGTATGCCCTGCCTTATCAGCACGGTCGCCGCCTTTCCGGTGGGCGTAACAAACGCCACGCTCTTGTCTGGCTCAAGCTTTAAGGTGTTGCACACCGTGTGCCTTAAAAGCGTGGTCTTTCCCGTGCCCGCAAGCCCCGCCAGCACGTATATCTGCCGCGAAGAGTGCAAATACCAGTCCGCTATGCTCTTGTCTGCCGCCGTCTGGTCGGCCGTAAGTTCTGCCATATTTTATATTATATCACTCAAACATATGTTTTGTAAAGTATTTTGCCCGTTGCGCGCGCAGGTTGTCCGTCGCAGGCAGCGGCGGGGGGAGCTGGCCCGCCTTAAAGTAAGCGCAGCCTGCACAGAGGCGTTTTTTAAAAAATCGCGGCAAAAACGGGTTGCAATGTTGACTACTGCAACATTTTGCCGTATAATATTAAGCGTTGGAGCGCAAAATGCGCACTCTACTTTTTATCGGAGGTCTGTTATGGGTTACAAAACCAAGGAATGGCGCAAGTCTATGCGCGTTACCGTAGATTTTAACAATATGATGTCTAAGTTCCTCGGCGAAAGGGGAATAAAGGATTCTGAACTCAAGGCCATGAAGGGCAAGGCGGAGGAGGCGTTCAGGTACGTTGCCGAAAACCGCGGCAAGGACGAGCTGTTCATGGGCTGGACGGAACTGCCCTACAACCAGAACGAAATTGTAGCCGACATTCTGGCCACTGCAAAGGAAGTGCGCAAAAAGTTCAAATACTTCGTCGTGCTCGGCATAGGCGGCAGCGCGCTCGGCCCCTCAATGGTGTTCAATGCGCTCTGCCATCTTCACCACAACGAACTCACGGTAAAGGCGCGCGGCGGCGCTCCCAAGTTCTATGTTGAAGACAACGTCGATCCCGTCCGCATGAAGGCGCTTTTAGACGTTATCGAGCCCGAAAAAACCTGCTTCAACGTAATTTCAAAGTCCGGCGCCACTTCCGAGACGATGACCCAGTACCTCATCATCTCCGATATACTCACAAAGGCGGGCGTCGACCTTGCCGAAAACCTCATCTTCACCACCGATGCAAGCCGCGGCAACCTTATAAAGATTGACCGGGCCTTCGGCGGCAAGATCAAAAAGTACGTTCTGCCCGACGGCGTGGGCGGCAGGTTCTCTGAACTCTGCCCCGTGGGTCTTCTGCCCGCCGCCGTACTCGGCATAGATATAAAGGGCCTGCTTGCGGGCGCCGCATTCATGGACAGCATATGCAACAAGCCCCAGATAACTTCCAACCCCGCGCTTGCCTGCGCAACGCTGATGTACATAACCATGAAGCAGGGCAAAAACATACATGTAATGATGCCCTACAGCGACAATCTCCGTCTTCTCTCAGACTGGTACTGCCAGCTGTGGGCAGAGAGCATCGGCAAGCAGGAGGATTACGACGGCAATGTTGTTAACGCCGGCACCACTCCTGTAAAGAGCCTGGGCGTCACCGACCAGCACTCTCAGGTGCAGCTGTATATCGAAGGCCCCTTCGATAAGGTAATAACCTTTATTTCCGTGGGCAAGTACGCATGCGAAATGCCCATACCCCATGGCTGCGAAGATATTCCCGATGTGGGCTTCCTCGGCGGCCACACCATGCAGGAACTTATTCAGGCAGAAAACAAGGCCACTGCCTACGCCCTCATGCGCGCGGGCAGGATGAACTATACCATAAATGTTCCCGAAGTAAACGCATTCACCATGGGCCAGCTTATGTTCCTGCTCGAACTGCAGACGGCGTATGCAGGCGCAATGCTCAACATAAACACCTTCAACCAGCCTGGTGTGGAAAACGGCAAAAAGGCAACTTTTGCCCTGCTCGGCAAAAAGGGATACGAGGCAAAGAAGGCAGAAATCGACTCGGCACCCGAACTTGACGGCAAGTATATAGTTTAACATAATATTTTTAACGGGCGGTTATTGCAACTGCCCGTTTTTTTGTGCAACGCGGAACTTGCAGTCAAAGTTATGATTTACAAAGGAGAGTTTTATGTACAGGAAAGCCGTGATATTAATATTTTCAGTGTTGGTTGCCGTGGCGGCGGCAATTTGTCTTTCTTCGTGCCTCAACAAGCTCGCCGAAGGCGAAACCTCAGGCACCGGTCAGAATACGGAACAGAACGGGCAGCAGCCCGATGACGGCAATCAGAATGAACAGCCCGATGACGGTCAGGGGCAGGAGGAACAGCCCTCGCACAGCCACAGCCTTCTGTATGTGCCATACAGGGCAGCGGACTGTGTTTCCGCAGGCAATCGGGAATATTGGGTATGTACCGTCTGCGGCAATTACTATGCAGACGCCGTTGGCAACGATCAGCTCTTTGCGCAAGAGGTGGAAATAGCCGCCAAGGGCCATACATACGTTGCAAATGTAGTTGCGCCCGCCTGCGAGGAGCGCGGATATACCGAATATGTCTGCTCGGATTGCGGCGACAGCTATACAGACCCGCTGTCTTATACTCAGCCCGCGGGCCACAAATTCAGCGAATGGCAGATGGCAACGCCCTCCACATGCCTTGCAGAGGGAGAGGAGGTGCGCACCTGTTCTGCCTGCGGCAGGGTGGAAAGCAAGGCGCTCCCCCTCGGCAGTCACAGCTACGGCGAATGGCATGTAACAACGCCCGCCTCGTGCGTAAGCGACGGTGAAGAAGCCCGCAGCTGTTCTGTATGCGGCAATGTGCAGACGCGGGTCATATCGCAATTGACCCACAACTATGCTCAAACTATCGTCGCTTCCACCTGTACGGCGCAGGGCTATACCCTGCACAAATGTACGCTGTGCGGTGATGAGTATAGGGATGAATATACCTCCGTCGTTCCGCACGATTACGCCGTTCATCCCGTCGTCAGACCTACCTGCGTTGACAGCGGCACAGATATATATACTTGTACTGCATGCGGCGACAGCTATACCGTTACCGTTGCGGCAACGGGGCACAATTATGGCGAGTGGCATGTAACAACACCTGCAACGTGCATTGTAGAGGGCGAACAAATAAAGAAATGCGGCAACTGCGGCAATGCCGTCAGTCAGACCATACCCAAAACCGCACACAGCTATGCCGTCACCGTCGTAGATGCCGATTGTGAAAGCGGCGGCTATACTTCGCACAAATGTAAGGTGTGCGGTGACAGCTACAATACAGATTTTACCGATCCGCTCAGACACGACTATATTTCAACGGTATTTGCTCCCACCTGCACGGAACAGGGCTATACGATGCATAAATGCAGCCGTTGCGACAGTGAGTATAAAGACAGCTATACTCCTGTGGCGGAGCATGATTATATTTCTGAAGTGGCGGAGGAGCCAACTTGCACCCACGAGGGGCTTATGCGCCTGGAGTGTTCGGCATGCGGGGATGAGAAATACGAGGCTATCGCAAAATTGCCCCACACATATAGCCAAACTATTGTAAGTCCAAAGTGCGAAGAGGGCGGCTATACGTTGCACACGTGTGAGGTTTGCGGGCATAATTATAAGACAGACCCCGCCGACCCGCTCGGGCACGACTATATTTCAACGGTATTTGCTCCCACCTGCACGGAACAGGGCTATACGATGCATGAATGCAGCCGCTGCGACAATGAATATGTCGATAGCTACACTCCCGTCGTGCCGCACAGTTATACCGTGCAGACAGTTGCCAAACCTACCTGCACGCAGCCCGGAGAAGATAAGTACACCTGCACAGAATGTGGTTACAGCTACACTGTCGCCGTTGAGGCAACTGGGCACAGCTATGGGGAATGGCAGTTGAAAGCGTCCGCAACATGCACTGAGGACGGCGAACTTATAAAGGTATGCGCCAGCTGCAGCGACACGGTAAGTAAAACTATACCCAAAACAGGTCACAGTTATACAGATGTGGTCATACCGCCCGACTGCGAAAACGGCGGATATACGCTGCACAAGTGCGGCGTGTGCGGGTATGAATACGATACCGATTTCACCGATCCGCTCGGGCACGCATGGGAGCTTGCGGAAGAGGGCACGCTTGAAAACGGCGCTCCATATAAAAAATATGTATGCTCGCGCTGCCATGATGAAATGGTGGAGGAAGGCGAACCTCCCGCCGCCACAGAAGGGTTGCAGTTCGAACTTACCGCCCAGGGGTGGTATGCGGTCATCGGGCTTGAAACTGAGGAAGAGGGGGTCGCGCTCATTATTCCTTCAGAATACAACGGTCTGCCCGTGCGCGAAATTGCCGACGGCGCGTTCAGCAACGATCTTTCAATCATCTCCGCTTTGCTGCCTCAGGGCATAACATATATCGGCGAAAGGGCGTTCTACGGCTGCAACAGCCTTGCAACGCTTTCCATTCCGTATACCGTGGAAACAATTGGCGAACAGGCATTCGCGTATTGCGGCGCGATTGAAAGCATATGGTATGATGCCGTCAATGTGCCCATCAATTCGCTTAATACGTTTATCAGTGCGGGAGTGGAAGCGAACGGTATAATATTTACAGTCGGCCCTCACGTTCAGGTAATTCCGGCATACCTGCTTTATGCCGACACAGCGCCCAAGGTCGTTGAAGTGGTGTGCGAACAGGGATCGGTGCTCAGTGTTGTGGGGAGTGCGGCGTTTTATCGCTGTACGCATCTCAGCCGTGCAGAGTTGCCGCCGTCTCTTACACAAATCTCAGCCGAGGCATTTTACGGCTGTTCAGCACTCTCATATGTCAGCTACCCCGCTTCGGCCTCTGTCAGCAAAAACGCGTTCAAAAATGTAAATGCAAATTGTGAGTATAATATATATCAGGTGCTCGAAAATATTCTTTACGCCACCCGTCGTCGGGAGAAGTGCGCCGATTGACGGGCAGTATTTCTTTTGTATATGTAGTGTTGTTTATGTGGTGTGCGCGCGGCGGGCTGTTTTACCCGCCGCACGCAATGCCATGCGGCGGCGTATAATTTTAAGACGTTTGGCCGCCGTTAGCGCCGCAGTAAAATAAAACATAAAAAAGCTGAAAATGTGCCACAATTTTGCTTGCCAAGCTCAGCCGTGTATGATATAATCACTACCGTTAAAAATGTTTTGGCCTTGTGGTCAAGCGGCTAAGACGGAGCCCTCTCAAGGCTCAATCCCGGGTTCGATTCCCGGCAAGGTCACCACGAAACGGACAGCAGTTTGCTGTCCGTTTTTTTTGTGGTGGCCTTGCCGGGTTAAGCCGGAAACGGCAGATACTCCCAAATGTAAACGGCAGATACCCGGTGGCGGCATATCACCGTTTGTTTTTGTTGCTAAAAAATCACAGAGCCGATGAGGTTCTTAACATTTTATCCGCGGCAAAAATCTTTTTGTGCTGTGCTTGACAATGCGCCGTCATCTGATATAAAATAAGTTCGTTAACAAACAGTTAGTTGTCTAACTGCTTGCTGTAAAATATATGTTTTTGCTTGTTTTATGATTATTGCCGCTTTTTGCTGTGACAATATCTTTAAATGGAGCAATGGAGGACGCCGTTGGAAAACAGGAGGTTGTTTGGTTTAATGTGTTATGTGAACAGGGAGATGGAGCGCCGCAACAGTGAAAATCTTGCTGCGGTCGGGTTGACCAGCGCCCAGTTGCAGACTCTTGTATTTGTTCACCGCAGCGCGCTCAGCGGCAAAAAAGTGTGTCAGCGCGATGTGGAGCGCGAACTCAACCTGCGTGCCTCGTCCGTTTCAACAATGCTTTCCAATCTCACCGCAGAAGGCTACATCACTCGCAACTTTGCAGAGGGCGACGCCCGCACAAAATTTATAGAGCTTACCGAAAAAGGGGAAGATCTTTGCCTTATAAACCGCGAACTTATGGATAAGTGCGACGCTATGATACAGGACGCGCTAACCGAAGAAGAGCAGGAAAGGTTCAAAGAATTGCTAATCAAAATATTTAATCGAATAAACAGCTGAGTTTATATAGATATGCCGCATTATCGGCACTGAATTAGTTTTGTTCAGACAAGTCAATCTGAAAAGGAGTTTTCCGGAATGGTTAAAACACTTTTAAAAAGCGTCAAGCAGTACAAAACGGTGTCCGTTCTCACGCCCCTTGTCATGATAGGCGAAGCCGCCATGGAAATTGTAATACCTTTTCTCATGGGCTTCCTCATAGACGAGATATACGTGATAGAGGCCACCGACGCGTTCAGCATGAACGTTATCTGGTACGGGCTTGCCATGCTCGCGTGCGCGGCGTTCGCGCTGTTCTGCGGCATAATGGGCGGGCGGCTTGCTTCAAAAGCATCGGCGGGCTTTGCCGCAAACCTGCGCTATGATATGTACGACAATATTCAGACATATTCATTCGCAAACATAGATAATTTTTCAACGGCCAGCCTTATAACCCGCATCACCACCGATGTCAGCAACGTTCAGCTTGCCTACCAGATGTGCATCCGCATGCTCATACGCGCGCCGATACTCTTCATAGCGGCAATGATAATGTCCTTCGTCATCTCGCCCACCATAGGCGGCATATTCGTGGCGGCGGCGTTCGTGCTTGCGGTAATAGTCGGCTTTATAATGGTGCGCGTTGCCAAACCCTTCCGCATAATGTTCAAAAAGTACGATAACCTGAACAGGGTGGTGCAGGAAGACCTCACCGCCATAAGGGTGGTTAAATCGTACGTACGCGAGGATCACGAAACGGAGAAGATGAAGTTTGCCACGCAGGAAGTTTATAACTACTCGGTAAAGGCAGAAAAACTTCTCAACTGGCTCACCCCCGTGGTGCAGTGCACCATCTATGTTTCCATGATACTTCTGCTGCTCATCGGCGGCGACATGATAATAGGTTCCAGCGAATTTGTAAACGGCGAACTTATATTCCACGGCCTGTCAACAGGTAACCTCACTTCGCTGCTCACATATATGACGCAGATACTCACGGCGGTAATGCTGGTTGCCATGTGCCTGCAATACATTTCCCTTTCAAAGGGTTCCATGGATCGTATTGCCGAGGTGCTTGAAGAAAAGACCACTCTTCCCAAGCCCGTAAAACCGGTATACGAGGTAAAGGACGGCAGCATAGACTTCAACGACGTGTTCATGTCGTACATGCAGAAGGCTGACGTAACCGTACTCAAGGATATCGACCTGCACATTAAATCTGGCGAGACCATAGGCATAATCGGTGCCACAGGTTCGGGCAAATCGTCGCTCGTATCGCTCATTCCCAGGCTTTACGACGTAGCCTCCGGCTCGGTCAAGGTGGGCGGCGTGGACGTGCGCGACTACAACCTCGACGCGCTCCGCTCAAAGGTAGCCATGGTATTGCAGAAGAACGTGCTGTTTTCCGGTTCTATAATAGATAACCTTCGCTGGGGCGATGAAAACGCCACTCAGGAGCAGATAGAGGAGGCATGCCGTCAGGCGTGCGCCGACGAGTTCATCCGGCAGCTTCCCGGCGGATACAACTACGACCTCGGCCAGGGCGGCGTAAACGTCTCCGGCGGACAGAAGCAGAGGCTGTGCATTGCGCGCGCCCTTCTGCGCAAGCCCAAGGTAATAATCTTCGACGACTCCACTTCTGCAGTGGATACAAAGACGGACGCCATGATAAGGCAGTCGCTCCGAACACACGCGCCCGAAGTTACTAAAATAATAATAGCGCAGCGCGTTGCCTCGGTGGAAGACGCCGACAGAATCGTCGTGCTGGACGAAGGCAAAATAGTCGGCGTGGGCACGCACGAAGAGCTGCTTGCAAACAACGAAATTTATCAGGAAGTCTACCTGTCGCAGGTAAAGGGCAAGGCGGACGAAGATGACGGAGGTGAGACTGATGGCAAAGAAGACTAAGCAGCCCTCACTTGCAGAACAGTTTGAAAACCTTGACGCCGACACAAAGCGGCGTGTTCAGCAGCAAGGCACGCAGCACGGCCACAGGGTGGCAAAAATAAAGGGGTCGGGGCCTGAAAATCCCGTAAAGGTATTAAAGCGCGTATTAAATTACACTTTCCGCAACAAGCTTGCCGCAGTTCTTCTGGTGGTACTCATAATACTCTCCTCTGCGGCGGGCGCAGTCGGTTCCTTCCTTCTCACGTTCGTAATAAGGGCAATAGAATCTATCGCCCGCGGCCAGGCCGAATTTTCGCTGCTCGTCACATGGATAGTGGCTGTGGCGTGCGTGTATGTAGTGGGCGTTGTAAGCACGTTCTCATATAACAGGCTTATGATGTTCATAGCCCAGGGCACGCTCAAGCGCATGCGCGACGACATGTTCGTAAACATGCAGTATCTTCCCCTGCGCTACTTCGATACGCACACCCACGGCGAACTCATGAGCCGCTACACCAACGATGTAGACACTCTCCGCCAGATGCTTTCGCAGTCCGTTCCGCAGATGATATCGGCAGTCGTCACCATAGTGGTGGTGCTGTTGTGCATGATATTCATGAGCTTTACTTTAACGCTGGTAATGCTTGCCATACTCAGCATCAACATAATCTGCATAAGGTTTATCGGCGCGGAATCGTCAAAGCAGTTCTTAAAACAGCAGGTTTCCATCGGTAAAGTCAACGGATATGTTGAAGAGATGATGGAGGGGCAGAAGGTAGTAAAGGTATTCTGCCACGAAGACAAGGCCAGGGAAAAGTTCAAAGCCATAAACGAAGAGCTGCGCATAAGCGGCACGCGCGCCAACCAGCTTACCAACATGCTCGGCCCCATGTCCAATATCCTGAGCTACTTCCAGTATGTCGTGGTCGCCATAGTCGGCGCTGTGTTCTTTGCAACGCACAGCGTGGCGGCGCTCTCGCTCTACAGCGTGGCGGCGGGCGGCAACGGTTCGTTCGGCGTGGGCGATGTGGGCGTGCTCATAGCTTTCTTAACGCTCATCCGCTCGTTCAACCAGCCCGTGCAGCAGGTAACGCAGCAGTTCAACGCCATAGTAATGGGCCTTGCGGGCGCCGAGCGCATATTCGAGATCTTCGATACCCCTCACGAGGACAAGGGCGGCGACATAACGCTCGTCTACGGCGAGGGCGGAATTGAAAAGTGGAGCTGGAAGAGGCCCGAAAAGGACGGCACTTTCACCTATATTCCCCTGCGCGGCGACATCCGCTTCAGGGACGTCATCTTCGGCTATACTCCCGAAAAGATAATTTTAAAGGACATATCGCTCTATGCAAAGCCCGGGCAGAAGATAGCATTTGTAGGCGCCACGGGCGCGGGCAAGACAACGATAACCAACCTTATAAACAGGTTCTACGATATTCAGTCGGGCTCCATCACCTACGACGGCCTTGACATAAAGAGCATAAATAAGGACGATTTAAGGCGTTCGCTCGGCATAGTGCTGCAGGATACCCACCTGTTCACCGGCACTGTGATGGATAACATACGCTACGGCAGACTTACGGCCACCGACGATGAGTGCATAGCCGCCGCCAGACTTGCCAATGCCGACTACTTTATATCGCATCTGCCCGAAGGTTACAATACGCTTATAAAGGGCGACGGCGGCAACCTTTCGCAGGGCCAGCGCCAGCTGCTTGCAATAGCGCGCGCCATGGTATCGGAGTGCCCCGTGCTCATTCTGGACGAGGCCACGTCATCAATAGATACCCGCACCGAAAAGCTGATAGAGCAGGGCATGGATAAGCTGATGGAGGGCCGCACCGTGTTTGTAATAGCGCACCGCCTGTCCACCGTGCGCAACAGCCAGGCAATAATGGTGCTCGATCACGGCCGCATAATAGAGCGCGGCACGCACGACCAGCTCATCGCGCAGAAGGGTGTGTATTATCAGTTGTACACCGGCGCATTCGAATTAGAGTGAGTTCACAAAAATGCCGCGCAGGCCGTGCGCGGCATTTTTTATTTGAATTTTACAATCTTTTTCTTGCTATTATTCGTGATTTCGAATATAATATACATGATAATACGGTATATGGAGTATACAGATGTTAAGTTATATTTCGGCTAAAGAGGCCGCCGAAAAATGGGGCATATCACAGCGCAGGGTGGCTATTTTATGTTCGGAAAATCGTATATCTGGCGCTATGATGGTTGGAAATATGTGGATAATACCGTCATTTGCAGAAAAGCCGGCAGATAAACGCACTACGCGTTATGAAAGCGAGCATAACATTGAATTGAAGCCTTTCGTTAAGTGGGTTGGAGGGAAGAGCCAACTCGTTTCTGAACTTGAAAAAAAAATTCCCACAAAAGATAATGGGCTTATAAAATACGCCGAACCTATGGTCGGTGGCGGAGCGCTGTTTTTCAGCGTTATCGGCAAATATAATTTTGAAGAATATTATATAAGTGATACCAATGCAGAACTCATCAATGCATATAAGGTTATAAGGGACAATGTTGAAGAACTCATAACGCGACTTTCAGAAATGCAACTTGCTTTCCTTCCTATGGACGAAAATGGACGCAAATATCATTATTATACGGCAAGAGAACGCTTTAATAGTTTAGCCTTGAATGAGCAAACTGCCGTTGAGAAAGCTGCCCTGTTCATTTTTCTCAACAAAACATGTTTCAACGGTCTCTATCGTGTAAACAGGCATGGCCAATTTAATGTGCCTATGGGAGCATATAAGAACCCTAAGATATGTGATGAGAATAATCTTCGAAATATATCAACTGTATTGCAAAATGTTATTATAGTTTGCGGTGATTATACTTTGTCAAGGGAATTTATCGATGACAAAACATTTGTATATATCGATCCGCCGTACAGGCCGATATCGCAGACCTCTGCGTTTAATTCGTATAATTCCGATTGTTTTGATGATTCCGAACAGCGTCGGTTGGCTTTATTCATAGATGAAATAAATGATAAAGGGGCAAAGATAGTGTTGAGCAATTCAGATCCGAAAAATGTCAACCCGGAAGACAATTTTTTTGACGAGTTGTATAAATCATATAAAATACAGCGAGTTTCGGCATCGAGAATGATAAACAGCAATGCTGAAAAGCGCGGAAAAATAAACGAACTTATGATAAGTAATCAATAAGGAGCAAATATGATTAAAAGTGGCAAGGGTGGTGGAAACACAAGGACTGGTTTAGTATTTGAAGGCAAGACCGATTTGGCAACTTTTCTTAATGGACAACCTCATTACGCTGTCATTGGACATAATGTTTTCTATGATAATGAAAAGGTCGCAGAAATATATAAAAAGAATAGCTTTTACAGTATTTTTCTGGCTGAATTAAATATTGAATGGAATAAATATATATCAAAGAAATTATTGCCTGATGATAGCATATTTGTTTTATTGAATAACACGCTATACATAATTGAGTGTAAGCATCAACAGGTTGCTGGCTCTGTCGATGAAAAATTACAGACCTGTGATTTTAAAAGGAAGCAATATAAAAAACTCATGGCCGCTGCAAATATTGACGTTGAATATATTTATTTGCTGGACGAATGGTTTCGTAAACCCCAATATAAGGATGTCCTTGATTATATTCAGTCGGTTAATTGTGACTATTATTTCGAATATATTCCGTTGAAAAGGTTGGGCCTTCCCGTTCCCACTGAATTAATAGAAGACTGACATGGCAAATAAAAAAATACCTTTACAACCTGACAATTTTGAATTGGAAACTAATACAGTGTGGGCATTTCCTGATAGAGGGAAGTGGGCTACTCATGATGCAAAGTACAGAGGAAACTGGTCGCCGTATATTCCACGTAATATCATTTTAAGATATTCAAATGAAGGAGATGTTGTGCTCGATCCATTTGTTGGAGGCGGCACAACAGCTGTCGAGGCGAAGCTTACACACAGAAACTTTTTCGGTTTTGATATAAATCCTGCGGCAATAGAGTTATCCGAAAAGAAATGCCAGTTTAGTTTTGAAACTTCTGCTACGATACAATTAGCGGTCGCCGATGCGAGGGCATTGCCCCTTGAGGATAGCTCTATAGACCTGTTATGTGCTCACCCACCTTATGCAGACATTATTCATTATAGTGAAGATATAGAAGGTGATTTGTCATTACTTCCATATAGAGATTTTTTGCGTGAAATGGGAATTGTTGCGCAACAATTTTATAGGGTTTTAAGAAAAGACAAGTTCTGTGCTATCTTAATGGGGGATATACGTAAAAAAGGTATGGTTCAACCGCTTGCATTTGAAACCATGAACCTTTTCAAACTTGCAGGCTTTAAGCTCAAAGAAATAATTATAAAAGAGCAACATAACTGTAAAGCTACAGGGTATTGGAAAACAAACAGTGTTAAATATAATTTTCTGCTACTCGCACATGAATATCTTTTTGTCTTCAAAAAATAATTTTTTCTTACCGATATAAGTATTTACCGAATAGTACAACCTTTACAAAACATAAGCTATCTCTGTGGCGGATCGTAGCGGCTGAGTGTCCGTGCCGCGCAAAGGTGGCTTATGTTTTTTGATTTTTTAAGTCTGTTATTCGGAAAAATATTTTTCTTTACGGGCGCAGTTCAGGGCAAGGGTTCCTTTCCCAAGCCGCTCCCGCCTGAAGAGGAAAAGTTGTACCTTGCCCGCGCCCGCGCAGGCGATAAAGAGGCAAAAAATATCCTCATAAAGCACAACATGCGCCTTGTGGCGCACATCGTAAAAAAGTACAGCGGCGCGGCGGAAACCGACGAGCTTATGTCCGTCGGCTCTATCGGGCTCATCAAGGCCATCAATACCTACCGCGAGGGCAAGGGCACCCAGCTTGCCACTTACACCGCCCGCTGTATAGAGAACGAAATTTTAATGCTCATCCGCGCAAGCAAAAAGCACAAAAACAATCTGTCGCTCACCGAGCCCGTCGGCGTAGATAAGGACGGCAACGAGCTTACCCTGCTCGATCTTCTTGCCGAAAAGGAAGACAGCGTATTCGCACAGGTAGAAAAGTCCGTTCAGCGCGAAAAGTTCGTAAAGCTTCTGCGCGGCATACTCTCCGAGCGGGAGTTTGCCATCATCTCCATGCGGTACGGCCTTGAAGACGGCAATCCCCTTCCCCAGCGCGAGGTGGCAAAAAAGCTCGGCATATCGCGTTCATACATATCGCGCATAGAAAAGCGCGCCATAGAGCGGGCGCGCAAAAACCTCAGCCGCGACGACTTTTTCACCGACTGAGCTTGACATGGCACGGCGTTTGTGGTAAACTGGGCATATGGAAGCAAGAAAGTGCGCATTTTATTCAAACGCAATATTCTTCGGCTATTCGTATTGCCTTGCAAGGTAATACGTATTTTGCCGTGGGTATTTTTATGCTGCAATATTGCGGTTTGCCTGCGGGCAGACCGCTTTTTTATTGCATTTTTTGCCTTTCAATGTTAAAATAAACAGGTAAATAAAATAATAAGGAAAGATAGTTATGGGAATTTATGAAGAACTTAAGGCGCGCGGGCTTATAGCTCAGGTAACAGACGAAGAGGAGATACGCGAACTTATCAACGGCGGCGGCGCCCGCTTTTATATAGGCTTTGACCCCACGGCAGACAGCCTGCACGTAGGCCACTTTATGGCGCTCTGCCTTATGAAGAGGTTGCAGATGGCGGGCAACAAGCCCGTTGTGCTCGTCGGCGGCGGCACAGGTCACATAGGCGACCCCTCCGGCCGCACCGACATGCGCACGATGATGACGGACGAAGTCATCAACCACAACTGCGAGTGCTTTAAAAAACAGATGGAGCGCTTCATCGACTTCGGCGAGGGCAAGGCCATAATGGTCAACAATGCCGACTGGCTGTTAAAGCTCAACTATGTCGATCTTCTGCGCGAAGTGGGCGCATGCTTCACCGTAAACAACATGCTGCGCGCAGAGTGCTATAAACAGCGCATGGAAAAAGGCCTTTCCTTCCTTGAGTTCAACTATATGATAATGCAGGCGTACGACTTCTGGTACCTGAACACCCACTACGGCTGCAACATGCAGTTCGGCGGCGACGACCAGTGGAGCAACATGCTTGCCGGCACCGAACTCATACGCAAAAAGAGCGGAAAGGACGCCTACGCCATGACCATCACCCTGCTTTTGAACAGCGAGGGCAAAAAGATGGGCAAGACGGCAAAGGGCGCCGTATGGCTGGACGAAAACAAGACCACCCCCTACGAGTTCTACCAGTACTGGCGCAACATAGACGACGCCGACGTTATGAAGTGCATAAAGATGCTCACCTTCATCCCGCTCGACGAGATCGAAAAGATGGAGGCGTGGGACGCAGGCCGCATAAACGAAAAGAAGGAGATACTTGCCTACGAACTGACTAAGCTCGTCCATGGCGAAGAAAAGGCGCAAAAGGCCATGGCGCAGGCCAAGGCTGCCTTCGGCGGAGGCGGCGAGCTGCCCGAGGTAGAGGTATCGGTTGAAACGCCCACAATAATCCCCGTGCTCGTTGCGGCCAAACTGTGCTCTTCCAACGGCGAGGCGCGCAGGCTTATACAGCAGGGCGGCGTCTCCATAGGCGACAGCAAAGTAACAGATATAAACGCGCCCGTAAACAGCGGAGACATCATTCATAAGGGCAAAAAACAACACATAAAGGTAATTTTAAAGTAATGGGCTACCTTTCGCTCGGCGGCGAGCACGTCACCGAAAAGGTAATAGAGCGTTCCCGCTTTATAACAACTTCCGCACACGTGGAGGGAGAGGAACAGGCGCGTGAATTTATTGCGCGCGTCAGCGCAAAGTACAGCGACGCCACACACAATTGCTATGCATATATAGCCGATCTAACGGGCAATTTCCCGCGGTTTTCAGATGACGGCGAACCTTCGGGCACGGCGGGCATGCCAATTTTAGACGTGCTTAAAAATAAAAAGCTTATGTGTTCGGCGGTGGTGGTCACCCGCTATTTCGGCGGCATAAAGCTGGGTGCGGGCGGGCTGGTGCGCGCCTATTCGGGCTGTGCGGCAGAAAACCTTGAAGGCGCCACAAAGCTCATGTATCTCGACTGCGTAGAGAGCGCCTATACCGTCGGCTACGACGGCATAGATATCTGTAACCGCTTTTTTGAAAAGAGCGACTGCGAGGTAAAGGGAGCGGAGTATTTTTCCGAAGTCACCTTCACCGTCGCCGTAAAAAAGCAGCTTGCCGAAGATTTCAACGCCGAGCTTTGCGACAGATTGAACGGCAGGGTGACAATAAAAAAACTGCGTGAATTTGTGTGCGGTTTTAAATTGTAAAAAGGTCGTCGTTCGGGCATATGTTGCGGTCAATTAAATAATTCTAATGTCAATTCATAAAT
>ERZ1090869.755-NODE-756-length-16207-cov-5.908432_pt1 | contig 16207 bp, 7 predicted proteins | sample MGYA00478474_ERZ1090869 | MGnify/ENA primary metagenome ERZ1090869 (study PRJEB33644, sample SAMEA5815748) | chicken gut metagenome | biome: Chicken; feature: Gastrointestinal Tract; material: Caecum | place: Ireland | collected 2019-01-01 | study: A study of the... | reverse complement strand
TACAGACAGTATACGCCCGCGACTTTCTTTTGTCAACCGTTGAAAGGGGCGGTGACAGAGCGCGGTTTTTGCTGCCAATTTATTCCAAAAGGGCTTTTTCGGGGCAAAAACGGACGTATTCACGCAAAATTCACCCTTATTTGGATTACACGTATGGGTTTTTGTGCTAAAATCCGTATATGCGGAAAAAGATGAACAAAACCGAACTGTTTATTCTGTCGGCGGCGATTCTTGTCGTTTTTTCGCTGTGCGCTCTTTTCGCGCCCGCAAGCAGAGCAGCAGACGGAGTCAAGTCGAATACGGACGACAGTCGGTCGGGTTACAACGGTCTGTCCGACGCCGCCGTAAATCAGCTTGCACACACAACCCCGTCTACGGGCGACGTGAAAATTATTTTTCTTTTAATCAGCTTTGCCGACAAGGGCTTCGACGAGGACGCGATGTCGGTGCAGCAGACAAAGCAAGCCGTGTTCGGCGGAGAAGACAGCACAAACGCCGCTTATCCCTTTGAAAGCACGGCGGCTTATTACCGCCGCGCAAGCTTCGGCGCGCTGGGTCTTGACGGCGACGTGTTTCATTTTGTCGCAAAAAGCGGCGCTTCCTCTTACCGCGAAAACAACGGCTTGGCATACAACAAGCTCATAGAAGAGGCATTCGCCGCTCTCGACGACACCGTAGACTTTTCCGGCTACGACAGCGACGGCGACGGATTTATCGACGGGCTTGTGCTGAGTCTGCCCGCTTTCGACGACATTGCAACTCAAAACGGCGTTTGCATCCCGCCCGCGACATACACGACGTCATATATTTTGCCGCCCGGCGGCAACTTGCCGTCGTGGGACGGCGTGCGTCCGCAAACCTACTTAATCAATTTTGCGCAGCCCTCGAATACGGACGAAGGTCGCCGCAGTCTCAATCAATCGGTTTGCCACCTCTTGGGACACTCTTTGGGACTGCCCGACTACTGCAACGCAAGCGGCGCGGACGACAGCGGAGGGCTCAAAGGCGACGCGGGACACGAGCTTATGGACGACATGACAGGCGACCTGTCCGCTTTTTCCAAGCTGATTCTCGGCTGGCTCCCCGACTCGCAGGTGCGCATATTCGAAGGCTCTTCCACCGAAGCGCAGAATTTTTCTCTGTCTCCCATGAACGAGCCGGGCGGAAGCTGCCTTGTCATCTACAACAACGCGCTCCAAAACAGCTATCTGTCCGAATATCTTATTTGCGAATATATCACTCCGACGAGAAACAACAAGGACGCCTTTGAAAACGGCGGAATAAGAGTCATGCACGTGCAGGCGGCAACCGAGGCGGGCGCGGACGGCAGCCAATTTGTTTACTCCAACAACGGCTCGGGCTACAACGGCGACGACGGAATAAGAATACTTAAACTCGTCGGCGACGGACAGGGATTTTTCGGCGCGGACGACGTGCTGTCCTACGGCGCGGAAAATTTCGGTTTTTATACGGGCAGCGGCGCCGCGTTGGAGGACCCCGGTCTCGAAATCGTGTTCGGTCGCGCGGGACGCGCCGCCGAGTTGACCGCGCAGAGGCTCGAGGACGTTTACTACCGCTGTCTCGACAGCGACGGAGTCACTCTCATCTACAACGGATTTTGCTACAAAAACCGTCCGTTCGTTCTGCCGGACGCCCCCGACAAAACCGACGACAGATACGAATACGAATTTATCGGCTGGACGGGCTACGAGGACGGAATGATTGCGTCGGAAACGGAAATGACCTTTGTGGCGCAATACGAAAAGCGCGACAGGATTTTCAGATATACCTTTTTCGACAACGACGGACGCACGGTGCTTAAAACGGGCGAAGGCATATACGGAGACTCTTTTGAACCGCCCGAGGTAGGAGACAAAGCCGACCCCGGCAACATTTTCACCTTTTTGGGCTTTGAGGGCTACGCCGAGGGCATGACGCTGACGGGAAACGTAGAATTCAAGGCGGTTTATCAGGTAACGCCGCGCACCTACACTTACATTTTTTTGAGCAAGGACGGAAAAAAAGTTCTCAAAAAAGAAACGGCGGTTTACGGCTCCACTATTTACGCGCCGCGAGGAGATATGTCCTTTGCGGGATTTCAACCGGGCATGAAGCTCACCCGTGACGAAGTGTTTGTCGCAACGGGACTGGAACCCGAAACATACGTTATTTTCGGCGCGGGGGCGGCGGTGCTGTTTGTAGCCGTAATAATGACGGCGGTGCTCGTAACGATGCACCTGAAACGCCGCGCCAAGCTGCGCAAGGACAAAATCAAAAAAGAAAACGACGACAGTTAGATATGATTATAGCCGCATTGTCAACGCCTCACGGCAGAGGCGCGATAAACGTAATCAGGCTTTCGGGCGAGGGCTGCAAAAAGCTTGCGGCAAAAATGTTTTCACCCTTTCCCGACAAAGCCAACTATCTCAAAGCGGGCACGGTCAGCACGAAATATTTCGACGACAAAGCCATGTGCGTGTTTTTCGACGCGCCGCGCTCGTTTACCGGCGAGGAGTCGGTGGAATTTCACTGTCACGGCGGAGAAACGACTGCCTCCGCCGTGCTCGAACGCTGCTTTGAATTGGGCGCGCGTCCCGCACTCAACGGCGAGTTTTCAAAGCGCGCGTTTATCAACGGCAAGCAGAATCTTTCCAACGCGGAGGGCGTAATCGACCTGATTGACGCCGAATCGAAAGGAGCGGCTCGCGCAGCCGCCATGCTCGCGCAGAACGAGCTGGGCAAAAAGATTGAAGAGCTCCTCGACACGCTCTGCGACACGGAAGCGTCCATAGAAGCCGCTCTCGACTACCCCGAAGAGGAGCTTGAAGGAGCCACCGTCGCGGAACAGACAATAGAAATTTCCCGCGCAAAACGAAAAATCGACGCGCTTGTCAAAACGGTAAGGCTGGGCGGACTTGTCAAAAACGGCGCTTACGTCGCAATCGTGGGCGCGACCAACGTCGGGAAAAGCAGTCTTTTGAACGCCCTCGCGGGCGAGGAACGCGCCATCGTATCCGACACTCACGGTACTACGCGCGATACGGTGGAAATTTCCCTTGTTTACAAGGACTTGAAAATAACCTTCGCCGACACGGCGGGTTTCAGACAAACCTCCGACGCTACCGAGTCGCAGGGCATAGAACGCTCGAAACGCGCCGCAAAACGCGCCGCCGTCGTCCTGTACATCAGAGAAGGCGCGGCGGACAAGGAGCTGTCCGAGCGGGAAAACCAAATGCTCGGAACGGACTGCCCCGTGCTGAACGTATATTCAAAAAACGACATTTACCGTTACGACCGAGCGTCGCTAGGAAACGACGGCGTCGCAGTCAGTTCTTTTACGGGCGAAAACATAGAGCGTTTGAAGGAAAAAATTTACTCGCTGCTAATCAAGGACGCGGACAACGGACTGATAATAACCAATCTTCGCCACGCCGACTGTTTAAGGCGCGCGTCGGAAGCGCTTGCAAACGCCCTGGACGCGCTTTCCTCGGGAATTACGCTCGACTGCGTTGCTCAGGACGTGAGAGCGGCAAGAACGGCTCTGGGCGAAATTACGGGCGATACCGCGGACGAGGAAATTATCGACAGAATTTTCAGCAGGTTTTGCCTCGGCAAATAAATCAGCTAACAAAAAAGCGGACCTATTCGGTCCGCTTTTTTTGTTTCGTTACATATTTTCAGTTAAGCATTTTCGGTCTCATCCTGCTCGGGCGCGTAGCCGTAAACGATTTCCGCGCCGTCGGGTATGCCGTTTGCCCAGTTCTGATGCCATTGAGGAGTTTCGGAATTGAAATCAACATTGCTTGTAACTATCATATTGTTGACTTCTTCTTCGGTCGCCCCAACGTAAATCTTTTCCAGGTTTTCGCAGCTTCCTAAAATACCGCTGCCTACGTGTGTCAGAGTTTTGGGCAGGAATATGCTCTTGATTTTGCTGCCGATAAAAGCGTTGTTTTCAATCTGAGTCGTATTCGCTCCCAGCGTGATTTCCTCTATGTTGGAGTAGTAGAAAATCTGCGCGTTGACTTTTTTGTAGTTGTCGGGCATTGCGAACGACTTCAAAGCGCTGCTGTCAAAAGCGTATGCGCCGATTGTCGTGAGCTTGCTCGTCGCGGGATCGGCAAAGGTGAGAGATTCGAGAGCGGTTGTGCGCCTGAAAGCATAGCTTGCAATTTCCACCAAAGAGGAAGGCAGAACTATGGACTCGACGGGGCTTCTCTCAAACGCCGCCATGCCTATATACTCCACGCCCTCTCCGAGCGTGACGGAGGTGATTGCCGCCGCGGCAAACGCGTTTGTGCCGTTGGAGGTAGATGTCGTACCTTTTTTCCAACCGTCAATGACAAGCGTCTCGATAGGGCAGTAGAAGAAAGCCATATCCCCTATTGTCGGCGCGCCCTTGATGTGGACGGATTTAAGGTTTCTGCACTGAGTGTAGCTCGTAGGATAGTTGCCCGAGCTTCCCTGCGCTCCGAAAGCGGATACCCCGATTGACACAAGCGACTCGGGCGTTGTGACGGACACAAGGCTGTGGCACTGAATGAAGGCTCTGTCGCCTATGGTTTTTAGCCCCTCGGGCAGAACCAGCTCGCTCAACGACACGCAGTTGTTGAACGCGTCGGGACCGATGTCGGTTATACCGGTAAGGTCGATGGATTCAAGCGACGTGCAATACTGGAACATATACTGAGGTATGCTTGTCAGTCCGCCCAGCGACACCGTTTTGAGACGGTAGCACATGCCGAAAGCGCCGTTTGCATAGTTGTAAGTCATTGTCACAAGAGAGTCGGGCAGCGTCACAGACTCGATAAGAGTCGAGTTGAACGCGCCGTCGCCCAGCGAGGTTAGGCTAGAAGGCAGTACCAAAGCTCCCGAAAGAGCGGATTTTGCAAACGCGTTTGTACCTATGCTTTCAAGCTTGCTGTTGAAAGTGACTCTTGTCAGCGAAACGCATTCGTTGAAAGCATTATTTCCCAGCGTCACAAGATTTTCGGGAAGAACGATTTGTTCAAGCGACCTGCAATTGCCGAAAGCGTAAGTGCCTATTTCGGTGACGGAAGCAGGCAGCGTGATGCTTTTGAGATTGACGCATTCGCGGAAGGCGTCGACGCCTATGCTTGTCACGTTGCCAAGGAAGGTTACCGTCTCCATGGAAGACAGACCGTAAAACGCCTTGTCGGCTATCTTGGTCACGCTTGCGGGGACGGTTATATCGGCGGAGGAGTTGAGCACCGCTTTTAGCTCTCCGTTGGAGATTGCAAAGCCGTCCGAGTTGATTTCGCTCTTTTCAAAAACGTTTCTCTTAATCGTGCCGAAATTGGTCTTGTCGTTTACGAAAGTATCGTAAGCTCCGTCGGGAACGATAACAACGGAAACCTTGTTCGTGGAAGACCAGTTGCCTATGCCTTCGTTGCCCTTTGTGGGCATTTTGTCGCCGAGGAACTCGACCACGCGCACGCCGCTGAGTCCGTTGCCGTGTATCGTTTGAACCGTCGCGGGGACAACTACCCAATTGAGACCGTCCGCCTTGAACTTGGTGCCGTTGCCCTGACTCAGAGCCGCGGGACCGATTTCCGTGACGCCGTTGGGGATTTCTATCTTGTCGACCGCGTCACCCGCATAGGCGATGAGTTTCTTGCCGTTGTTTTCGGTGTCGATTATCACAAAGTCGTTGTCCGACTCGTCTATCGTGGAGTAAACAAGCTCGTCGGTAAGCGCCGGCTTAACGCCCTCGCCCGGCTCGGTTTTGTCGTTGAATGCCGCTCTGTAAGCCTCCAAAGCACTGCTTGGAACAAGAACAATCACATGGCCGTTTGTGCTCGTCCCGCCTCTTACGCCTATATTGGTGGAGGTTTCGCCGCTTGCATTCAGCACCTGAGGAGGAGTCGTGCCCTCAAAGGTAATATAGCTGCCGTTGAAGCCGGTAAAAGCTTTTTCTCTCAAAGTTTCCACCGACGCGGGAATAGTGAGAGTTTTGATGGAGTTCATGCCCGTGAAAGCGTTTGCTTCAATGGTTTTGAGACCGTCCGGCAAGGTCAGCTCCGTCACATAAATGGCTCCCGAGAAGGCGCTGCTCTTGATTGTGGTGACGCCCGCGGGGAGTGTGAGCTCTCTGCCGTAATACGTCGCAAACGCGCTTGCGCCGATTTCCGTGATGGCGGAGTCGTCGTCAAAGATTATTTCGCCCTCGAACTGATAGAACACGCTTGCGCCGAGAGTTTCTACATAAGCGGGGATGTTGAGCGTCTTGCCCTTGTAGCCGTAAAACGCCTGGTCGCCCAGATGAGTCAGGCTACCGTCCGTCGCAAACACGATTGTCGCGCTCATATTGTTGAACGCCTGCGCTCCGATGCTTGTGACCGTCTTGGGTATGACAAGCTCGGTCAGATTGACGCAGTTTGCGAAAGCCGAGCCGCTGATTGCCAAAAGCCCCTCGTTGAGGACAAGCGTCGTCAGGTTGGAGCAGCCGTTGAAAAGCGAGCCTGCAAGAACACGGGTGTCGTCGGGCAAAGTCACGGAAGTGAGAGTGTTTCTCGCGCCCTTGATTTCATACGCAAGTCCGCTGAGAACAACTATGCCGTCGGGCTGAGAGTTATACCACTTGGTGTTGCGGAAGGCGTCGAAGCCGACCGAAGTTATTTTCGTCGCGTCAAACTCGATTGTTTCGAGGTTGAGAGCATCCATAAAGGCTCTCGCGCCTATGGTAGTCACGCTCGCGGGCAGCTCGATGGACGTTCCGAGATAGTCCTTGAACATATCCGCCACAACAGTTGTGAGGGTGGAGTTCTCGTGGAACTTGACTTCCGCCTCGCACATTCTGAACGCTTCGCCGTCAAAGGTCACCGCGCTTGCGGGCAGGTTGATTTCCTTGGCGGTAAGTCTGTAAAAAGCATCCTTTTTGACATAGGCGTACTTGGAGCCAGTCTCAAAATTGATGACGGTGTCTTTATTGCCTGCGTAAATAAACGCGTTTTCCATGATGTTCGTCACGTTTTTGCCGATAGTCAAAGTTTCGAGACCGGTGCAGTAAGCAAACGCGCTGTCGCCGATTGCAGTGATTTTGTCGTGGAAAATGACTCCTTTGAGGTTTTTGCACTCGCTGAAGAAACCGCCGGGAATGATGGTGACGGCTTCGGGCATTCTCACGGGACCGACAATACCTGCGGGCACTACGTAAGCCAGCTCATAGTCGCTGCTGTACAAAATTCCGTCATAGGTGACGAAATCCTTGTTTGATTGGTCGATTTCCATGCCTTCAAGCGACAGGCAGCGTGAAAACGCGCTTGCGCCCAGCGTTTTGAGATTGGCGGGCAGGCTCACGCTTTCAAGCGAGGTGCAGGCATAAAACGCATATTCGCCGATTGTCGTCACAGAGTCGGGAATAACGATGTTTTTAAGCGCGCTCGCCATATAAAACGCGTATCCCTCTATCGTAACGAGATTTTCGGGCAGAGAAATTGTAGCGAGTCTCGTATTTTCGCCGAAGATATATTCGGGCAGCACGGTGATTTCGTCCGCCTCGGACATATCCACCGTCCTTACTCCCGAGAAACAGAAAGCGTAGTCGCCGACGATGCTTACGCCTGCCGGCACGGTAAAGCCTTCAAGCGCGGTCGCGCCCATAAAGGCGGCTTCGCCGATGTAGGTCGTGTCCGCGTCGTCTGCGAAAACAACCTCGGTCAACGTCCTCATGTTCATGAACGCGCCGTCGAACACGTCGCCGTCAAGAACGGTAACCTTTTTGAGTCCCTGAGGAACGTAGAAGGTAAAGCACAATTCTGGAGATATATAATCCTCCGCGGAGAGACCCGACTTGATTTCAAACGAGCCGGAGTAAGAGTCGCTGCCGAAAATATATCCGAAGAGACCTTCCTCGCCCGTATCGTTTTTGGTTGCGCCCACAAAGGGCACCGTCAGCTCTTTGAGAGCGGACATACCCGCAAGCGCGCCTTTCTCTATGGAGTCGCCGCCGAGAACCGCAAATATTTCAATGCCGGTGATATAATCTCCGCCGCCGAAAAGATTCGCTACGGAAAGATCGCCGAGAGCGGGCAGGGTCAGGTCGTTGAGCCAGTCAATGCCCTTCAAGGCATTCGCCGCGGGAGCGGCATTGCCGCCTACAACCAGCTTTCTCAAAGTTTCGGGAACTGCCGAAGCGTTGTCCGCACTGTCCGCGCCGAATATGTAGGCGAGGAAAGCGTTGCCCTGTCCGTCGCCCAAAACGGGAACGGTAAGCTCGGTTATATTGTTTTCGGCAAATGCCCCTTTGCCGATTTTCGTCACGCTGTCGGGAACATAAACCTTGGTCGCGCCGACATTTTTGAAGCCCTCCGCCTTGACCTCCGTCACGGGCTTGCCTTCGTAAGCTGCGGGTATAACCAGCTCGCCGCCCTTAAACGTGCCTGCGGAAACGGAGTAAGAATTGCCGTCTGCGGAAAGCTCGAAGCGCAGCTCGGGCAGAACCTCCCATTTAGCGTAAAGGGTGATGTCCTCGTTTATTTGCGTGGTGACGTCGAAAGGCGTTTCCAAGGTTGCTTCGAGGTACCAGCCCTTGAATTCATATTCGTCTCTCGTAGGATTTTCCGCGTACAGCGTTTCGCCCTTGGCTATGCTGACAACCGTAGGCGCGGGTGCGCCGTCGTAGTTGAGGTTGAGGGTCACGTCAACCTGCACTTCGGGCTTGACCTGCCATTTCGCGTACAGAGTTATGTCCTCATTGACAACCGTTCCGTTGGAAAACGGAGGAGGCGAGAAGGAGGAGTCGGTAAACCAGCCCAAAAAGTCATAGTTGGTGCGCTGAGGAACTTCGGGAGTGTAAGCCGTCCCCGCAGTTATTGTTTCCTGCTTGGGGGAGGGCGCTCCGTGATAATTGTAGTCCAGCGTCACCGTGACCTGAGTAGTAACTTTGGGAGTCCATTTGGCGTAAAGCGTAACGTCCGCCTCAACGACCGAGTCGCCCCACGGTTGAGTCAAAGCCTCGTCTTTGAACCAGCCGCCGAAGTCGTAATCGGTGCGGGTAGGCGAAAAATCCACCTTTGCGCCCTTATCATAGGTTTTTACTTCCGTCTTGTTGTCGTAACCCAATTCGAAAGTAACGTCATAGGTCTGTTGGCAAGCGCACAGTGTGAGCACAAGCATCGCAACGACCAAGAGCAATAGAGTTAACTTTGTCTTTTTCATTTTTATCCTCCCGATAAAAAATATTTAGAACGGCTTAAATGGGGCATTTAACAGCCGCGTCTATCCACATATAGTATGAGAAATTATTTCATCATGATTTTATTACATTATGATTTTAACACGGCAACTTGTCAATGGCAAGCGTTTTTTCGATATTTTTCGCATTTAGACAAATATTGGAAATTTTAAGTTAAACAAATCCCCCGAACAGAATTGTTCGGGGGATAAACGTGTGAAAAAACTGTTTTCAGCTTTTGGTGGTAAATGTCCAAGCCCAGCTGTCGGAGTCGTAAGAAGCCGTGTAAACCGTGCCGTCAAGAGTGACTTCAAAGTCCTCTTTTGCGGCAATCGCGGCTTTCGCGGCGGCGTAATCCGCAACGCTGCCGGTATAAGCTATTGCCTGACCGTATTGATAGGCGTAAACAAACTTGTTTTCAAAAATCGCAAGCGTGTAGGACTTGTCGTCCAATTTAAACGAAACGGTGGTGTATTCAAGCTTTTCTTTGAACAGTCTCAGATAGCTGTAGCCGTACGAATAGAACGCCGTTTCAATGTAGCCGTCTGTTGCGAGAGCAAACTTGCCTTCGTGGACATGCGGCGTTCCGCTGTCGTCATAAGACGTAAGCTTGAACACATTGCCCTCGACGACATAGGTATACACGCTCATATTGCTGTTGTAAAGCATATTGCCGTTGCCGTCAAGCCACACCTTGTAGCTTCTTTCCGCGACGTAATACTGTCCCGCAACCGACGTTTCGGTAACCTCCGTTTCGGTAAACGACGCGTCGTCAAGCACGAGGAGTTTATATAAATCGCCCGACGTAAGCAAAACGGAGACGTCGCTCATCATGAAGTAATTCCACTTTGCCGCCTGTCCGCTTGCGGGGGTGTATTCCGCAACGAAGAAACCGTCAAGAGTCAGTTTGTCGCCCGCGGCGGAGGTGTAGGCGCCCTTTTCTTCGCCCTCGGCGAGAAGCCCGAACTCAAAGTAATATTCATACTCGTCCAAATGATAATTCCAATAGCCCGTGATTTTCCGCGTGCTGCTGTTAAAGCTCCAGTTCCACAAGACGTCTTCGCTGTCGTCCGTGCCTTCTATCCAAATTATATAGAGCTTGGAGCCCTCGAGCTTATATTTTCTTTCATACTCCTGATGATTGAAGTAAATCTTGGCAGTGCCGCCTTTATTGTCGATATTCTTGCCGTCAAGCTCAATCTTTGCGCCCAGCTTCAAATCATAGTAGCTTCCCTTTTCCTTGCCCGTATAGGTCAGGGTGCGGGAGGAGCCTCCGTAGGTCAGCGTCAGCTTTGACGAATTTTCCTGCGTCTCCAAAGGGATAAAGGTTGCGGAGGCAAGTCCGTCGATTCCCGCAAAAGTAACCTCGTTGCCGTTAAGGGTATAGGTTCCGTCGAAAATCTCGGCGTTTATAACCACGCTCGCCGCGCCGTACCCGTCAAACACGACGGTAATATAGCCGTCGTCGTAGGCTCCGAACACCTTGTCGCGGAGCACAAAATCGTCGCCCGAAGGCTTGCCGAAATAGAGAACCTCTTCTCCGTCCACGGTAAAGCCCGCTCTGAAAGTGATTTTTTCATAGTCGTCATAACGGTAAGCGCCCCAGATTCTTCTTGTAACGCCGTCCTTCTCGACAAACAGGATTGCAGAGTCGCCGCCGGACAGGAACAATTTGTTTCCGTCGGCAAGATTGTAGGTCTTGCCCTTTTTGTCAGTACCCGCTTCGGAGGCAATGGTTACAAAATCACTGTAATCGTTGCTGTATGCGCCCACTTCCTCGCCGTCCTGCTCCGCCTTGTTGTTGACGTTGAACAGCGTCACATAATCGGAGGGACTTGCGTCGCCCCAGAAGGAGCCGCCTACGTAAACCGTCATAAGCCCGCCCCACTCGGTTGTGGAAGGAACAAGGGCTATGCCGTCCAATCTGTAAAACGCATTCTTTCCGATATAGGAAGGCGCTTTCTCCGCATTGGGGAAATGTATGTCTATTAGATAAGTTGCCAGACTGAACGCGTCGTCGCCTATGTGGTCTATGCCCGTACCGAAAATCACCGATACGAGATAAGGGTTTCCGACAAACGCTCTGTCGCCCACCGTCGTCACCTTGTCGCCGAATATAACCATTTTGAGCGTCAAAAGTCCCTGAACGGCGTCAGGCGCAACCTCGGTTATGTTTTCGGGTATGTAAAGCACTTCTTCGCTGCCGATGTAGTCGTAAAGCACGTCGTCAACGATGATAAACCCGTCCGTGTCCGCGCCGTACATTTTGAACGTGAAGGTGTCGTTTTCTATAAGAGCCGCCCTTCTTTCTTCTACCGCGCCGCCTATATAGTAAAACAAATCGTAGCTGCTCAGCTCGACTATTTCAAAGGAATCGACTGTTTTCACAACGCCCTTCCAGCTGCCGCTCATCCAGAATTCTATTCCGAACCGCTCGCCTTCCGCCGCAGTGTAACGTCCCTGAAAATCCAATCTCGTGTCGTCGAACTCATACAGGCTGCCGCCGGTTTCGGAGGCGGTCAAAGCCGTTTTGTAAGCGTCCAACGCGTCTCCTGCGCACAGATAGTCTCTTCTTTCGTCGCCGAAAGCGCCTTTTTCTATATTAGGGGCGACGCTTCCCATAAACAGCACCTCTTCGAGCACAGTGGTGTCCTCGGCGGGTTGACGGACGTCAAACGCGCCGCTTTCTATAAGTTTAAGCGAAGCGGGGAGAATGACGAAAGGAAGATTGGCGCCTGAAAAAGCGTTTATTCCTATCGTTTCGAGTCCCTCGGAAAACCATACGACGGTGAGAGAGCTTGCGTCGAGAAACGCATTGGCGTCAATTGCTTTGAGCGTCGAGGGGAAATTGACCACCACCAAAGAAGTGTTGCCGTAAAAGGCGTTTTCGACTATATCGGTGTAACCCTCGGGTATGGTAAGCTTGGTGAACGACGAGGAGGTAAAGCCGCGTCTTGCCACAGCCGTCACGTCGTAAGGTCCTACCTTTAAGGGAAGAGTAACCTCGGCGGCGCTCGGCTTGTTTGCGGCGTTTTCCGCTATTGCGTAAGTAGTGTTGTCCTCGCGCAGCGTAAAGACGTATTGACCTTCGGTTATCGTAAGCTTTCTGTCCAGCTTAATCCACAGCTCGGGCATATCCTCCGTGACTTTGTCGCCGGAAAAAGCCGTCGTCATGGCTTGGTCGGTAAAGTAACCGCGCGATTCGATGTAATCGTAGCTGACGGAAGGCAGAGCCGCGCCAACCTGCAAAGTAACCGTCTCGCTCTCGTTGTGAGAGTCGTCCAGACCGTCCGCCGCAACGTAGTTTACCTTGAAAGTAACGGTTTTGGCAGAAACCGCCGTCCAACGCGCGTAAACGGTAACGTCGCCCGTCACTTCTTTGTCAAAGTCAAAAACCTCGCCGCCCGTCTTTGCCGTGTACCAGTTGTCAAATTCAAATCCTGTCTTTGTCGGGGGGGGGTAGGTTTTTGAGCCTTTTCGCCCTCTTTGACGGTCTGCGCGGCAACGGTCGAGCCGCCGTCCGTGTCAAAGGTCACCGTGAAAGTTTTGGGTGCGCAGCCGACAAACGTCAAAAGCAGCAGCGCTGCGACCAGAACTGTCAAAACAATCTTTTTCATGGTTCGTTTCTCCTTTTTTAAATTTTTACTATTGTAGTAGTTCTACAACTGTTATTGATACTATATGATATTTCACAGCCTTTGTCAACGCTTTTTTGAACATTTCTTAAAATTTTTGCATTCGCATTGAATTATTGTGCAGAACGCGTGTTTTGCAGGAAAATTTTTGCGATTTTGGAAACAGTTAAAATATAACTACAATTGCTTGACAAACGACAGGCTTCGGCGTAAAATATACCCGATATGGAAACACTCGAAGAAAAAAAAGTAAAAAAGTTCGACATGGACGCGTTTTACAACATCAAAAACGAGGTCGCGGAGCTTGAAAACCGCAAAATCATACGTCCGAGACACCTGACGGAAAAGCTGCCGATTGTCAAAGCGCACCTGTCCATAAGAGCAAACAACCTGCTTGTTTCGCTCAACAAATCCCCCATGAATATGACCGAGGTGGCGCAGCAGACGGCGCTGCAAAAAGCCAACGCCACAAAATACATAGACAAAATGATTTCCAAGGGGTTTGTTTACAGATTTCAGAAGGAAAAGGACCGCAGAAACATTTACATAGGGCTTACTCCGCTCGGAAAGGAGCTTGTGGAAAACACCTTCGAGATGCTGCACGGCAACCTTGAAGAGCAGCTTGACAAGCACACAACCGAAGAGGAAAGAATAAAACTGACGGAGTGTTACGAATATATTTACGCCATACTTACGCGTTTTGACTGACGTTAACCAAAACGTATCCTTAACAACACAAGCGGCAGCGCCTTGGGGCGCTGCCGCTTGTGTTTGCGTTCAAAAATCAGTCTGCGGACAAAACGCTCCCGCCGCAAAACGACGTCGGAGGGGCGAGGCAAAGACGCCCTCGCCGCGGTTAAACGTATAATTATCGCTCCGAGCGTTCATAATTCGCCCGATGGAACAAAAACTGGAAGCATATCGCCGAAAACGAAATTTTCTTAAAACCTCCGAGCCGTCGGGCAAAGAAGAAAAACCGGTCGGCGTTACGAAGCGGAAAATATTTGCCGTTCAGCTGCACTACGCGAGAACGACTCACTTTGATTTCCGACTTGAATGGGACGGGGTTCTTTTAAGCTGGGCGGTACCAAAAGGTCCCTCCTTCAACCCCAAGGACAAGCGTCTTGCCGTGCGCGTCGAGGAGCACCCGTTGGATTACGCCGACTTCGAGGGAGTCATCCCCAAAGGCGAATACGGCGGCGGCACGGTTTTGCTGTGGGACAAAGGATACTGGACGGAGACGGAGGACTTTGCGCGGGGACTTGAAAAAGGCTCTCTCAAATTGCGACTTGACGGAAAAAGATTAAAGGGAGGCTGGGCGCTTGTACGGCTTAACGACAAAGACAAAGCCGAAGACGAAAAGGAGAACTGGCTGCTGTTCAAGGAAAAAGACTCCTTTGCCAAGGACACAAGCGGCTTGACAGGCAGAGAAAGAAGCGTCAAAAGCGGACTTTCTGCCAAAGGAATTGCGGAAAAAGCCGCTGTGGCGGCAGCTGAAATTCCCTTTGACTGCGCCCCCGTCATGCTGTGCCGACAGGTTGCCGCGCCGCCGTCGGAAAAAGGCTGGGTTTACGAAATAAAATACGACGGCTACCGCATCGCGGCGTATTCGCAAAAGGACGGGGTACGGCTTTTGACGCGCAACGGAAAAGACTTTTCGGACAAGCTGCCCGAATTGGCGCAGGCAATCGGAAGGCTGTCAAACGGGCGCGCGCTCGTGCTTGACGGCGAAGCGATTATCTCCGACGACGAGGGCAGAAGCGATTTTCAGGCGCTGCAAAACCATTTAAGACTCAAAGACGGGAGAAAACCCGTTTACATGGTGTTTGACCTTTTGTCACTCGACGGCAAAGACCTACGCGAACTTCCTCTCATAGAAAGAAAAAAAAGGCTGAAAACGCTGATTGGCGACGGCAACGACGCAATCAAATATTCCGCCCACGTCGAGGGCAGAGGGGAGGAGTGCTTTGCCGCAGCCCGAAAGCTTGGCTTGGAGGGAATTGTCGGCAAACGCGCCGACTCCCCCTATTCGGGCAGCCGCAACGGCGACTGGATAAAAATCAAATGCTACAACCGACAGGAATTTGTAATAGGCGGCTTCACTCGCACCGCAAAAAGGTCCGACGGAGTGAGCGCGCTTCTTTTGGGATACTTCGAGGACGGCAGCTTTGTATACGCGGGACGTGCGGGAACAGGCTTCGGCGCGGCGGAGGCGCGGAAACTGCTCGAAATTTTCCGAGCGCTTAAAACCGACAAATGCCCCTTTTCGCAGCCGCCCGACACAAAAGGCGAGCAAAGCGTTTTTTGGCTCAAACCGCGCGCCGTCGCGGAAATTCAGTTTGCGGAGTGGACGGACGAAAACGTACTGCGTCAGGCGAGCTACAAGGGACTGCGCGCCGACAAGGAAGCGCGTTCGATCGTGCGGGAAACCGCCCGCACCTTAGCGCAAACCGACGACGGCGCAAGAAAAACGTCCAAGTCTGACAAGGACTCGGTGCTCGGAGTAAAAATCAGCAATCCTCAAAGACTTGTTTTCGCCTCCCCTATTCTGACAAAAAAAGAGGTGGCGGAGTACTACGCCGCAGCGGCGGAAAGAATGTTGAAATACGCGGGAGGACGAATTGTCAGCGTGGTGCGCTGCCACGGCGGCGTTTCCGACGCCTGCTTTTTCAAAAAGCACCCGACCTCCGACGTACGCGGAACGGGAACTGCAACAATCAAAAGCTCGGACGGCAAAGCGTCGGAATATTTTTATCTGAAAAACGAAATCGGCTTGATTTCCGAAGTGCAGCTGGGCACGGTGGAGTTTCACGTGTGGGGAAGTAGGGTTTCGGATTTGGAAAAGCCCGATATGCTTGTTTTTGATTTGGACCCCGACGAGGGACTTCCCGCGGAAAAGGTCAGGCAGGGCGCGCGCGACGTAAAAAAGGTGCTTGACGCGCGCGGCTTAAAATCCTTTCTCAAAGTGAGCGGCGGCAAGGGCTATCACATCGTCGTGCCCTTGCTCCCCGAAGCGGACTGGGAAACCGCCTCCGAGTTTGCGAGACGCGTCGCCGAGACCGCCGAAAAAAAATGGCCCGACAGATACACCTCCAACATCCGCAAGGAAAAACGAAAGGGAAAAATTTTTATCGACTGGGCAAGAAACGGCCGCGGCTCCACCGGCGTCGCCCCCTACCCGCTGCGCGCGCGGGCGGGAGCTAAGGTATCCATGCCCATTGCATGGAAGGAGCTTGACAGCGTGCTTCCGTCGGGAGTGACGGTTTTTGACGCCTTGAAAAGGCTGAAAGCGCCCGACCCGTGGAAAGGCTTTTTCAACGTCGGGCAAAGCCTTAAAAAAATATCCGCCCGAAATCCCTATCTATAATATATATAC
>ERZ1090869.753-NODE-754-length-16218-cov-5.639856_pt1 | contig 16218 bp, 10 predicted proteins | sample MGYA00478474_ERZ1090869 | MGnify/ENA primary metagenome ERZ1090869 (study PRJEB33644, sample SAMEA5815748) | chicken gut metagenome | biome: Chicken; feature: Gastrointestinal Tract; material: Caecum | place: Ireland | collected 2019-01-01 | study: A study of the... | reverse complement strand
TTTATCTGGTGGGGATAATTCTGCGGAAACTCAAGGACGGTCCGCATTGACAGAAAAAGGCAGATAATGTAATATTAAGAAAATAATCGCATAATTATAATTATGTGAAATGCGGGACTGTATTTGAATATATACCGGAGATACAGGGCAAACCTGCAGAAATGCAGGGACGCAAAGCTAGAAGCCTTAAGCAGAATCAAAAGGATTATTGCAAGGTAGTTCGGCTGCAATTTACTCTTTGAGGGGTGAATTGCAGCTTTTTTTATTATTAAGACGGGAAGGCGGAAAAGTAAATGAAAAAATGGATTTCGTATGGAGCATTACTGGTAGTGATCGGAGCGGCGGTGGCTCTGACCGTGCTGGCGCCGGATATCCTTTCACAGATCTTTGGCGGGATTATGACGGGAATCGTAGTCATAGGAGGGATTCTGGGAGTGCTTCCGATCATAAACTACAGCGCCGGATTCGGACATGCGAGCAGGAATATCCGGACCGCACAGAAGACACAGACTTCTATGCCCTGGCTTGCTGTGGCAAAAATGAACAACTTTTTCAACCAGAGAGTGCTGGACAGACTGTTCGACCAGTACAGGGAGAAGGTTGAAGAGGAAAGAAAGAATAATATGATCATTGAGGGTATTGACGAGGTGATCAATGAAGATGAACTTTCCATCAGATGCTGGCAGGGCGTCATGCTTCAGATTCCGGGAACGCTTACCGGTCTGGGACTTCTGGGAACTTTTATCGGTCTGATCACAGGTATCAGCAGTGTGCAGATCAGTTCTGTGGATGCGACGCTGGCCAGTATACAGACATTATTTGAAGGTATCAGGGTTGCCTTCTACACCTCTATTTCAGGTGTTATTCTTTCTGTTCTCTTTAATATTATTTATAAATTCTTATGGAATATCATGATTCGTGATCTGGGGATGTTCACTGCTTCGTTCCAGCGGAATATTATTCCTTCTGTAGAGGAACAGCAGAGATATTCACAGAAAAAAGATATGCAGAAGATTCAGGAAAGATTAAAGCACCTGCCCCGCAATGAGGGATATTCTCTTGCAAATTCCAATGCCGGTATGTTTAATAACGCAGGCAGTGAATCTGTACTGATGCCGCAGATTTTAACAGGACTCAAAAATGGTGAATTTACTTTCTATCTCCAGCCAAGATTTGATCTGAATACTCAGAGAGTCACCGGCGCGGAGGCCCTGGTGCGCTGGAACCACGCGAAACTGGGTCTGATTGCTCCATCGGTATTTGTACCTATACTGGAACAGAATGGGTATATTGCCAAGCTGGATCAGTACATATGGAATAAGGTATGCGAAAGAATCAGGCTGTGGATAGATGAAGGGGTTCATCCGGTACCTGTCGCTATCAATATTTCCAAAACGGATATTCTGGCGTTGGATATTTCTGATGTGTTTACGAGACTGATAGATCAGTACAGAATCCCGCCGAAATATATAGAATTTGATATTGCGCAAAATGCTTATCTGGAATCAAGAGACGTAACTCTGCAGTTTGAAAGAACAATCCAGCAGAAGGGATTCCGGGTTGTTGTAGACGGATTCAAGGGAGATTTCTTTGATCTGCAGGCAGGAGAGGAAGTGCCTTATGCCGACGCCTATAAGCTGGATCTCAGATTCTGCCCGGAGGACGCCAATATTACCGCCATCGCCGAGCAGGCAAGAAATATGCAGGTCAATCTTGTGGCGGAAGGTATCGAGAGCATGAAACAGATGTCACTTCTGCGGAAAAACGGTATTACAGAAGGCCAGGGCTTCTATTTATCTAAATCTGTCCCTGTGGAAGAGTTTGAGAAGATGATGAATTGGAGAGAAGAATGAAAAAACAGAAAAAATCTCATTCAGAAATCAATTATTGGCAGTCAAATACAGACATGATGACCGGTCTTGTACTGATATTGGTTCTGATCATCCTTCTTCTGATCCTTTATCTAATGCAGATACCGGAGGATACTCTTCCGGATGCGGAAGAGGGAAATGGATATACAGTGGATAATCAACTGGGAAATACGATTGATGATCATGCCCATGATTTCGGAGGCGACTCTGATGACGACGACGATGACTGGGACGGCGCCGGCGGCGGAGGCGACGGTGAAGAAGAGTACGAGGAAGAAGAGGATATCGTATCCGGCGGTGGTGGCGGCGGAGGCGGCGACGATTACGGCGGAGATTATGAATTTCCTTATCCGCCTACCAGTGGAGATGATTGGGGGAAAGCGGCCGTCTATGCCACAGTGGTAGACGAAGAAACCGGACGCGCTATCCGTCAGGCAGGCATTACCTTTGAACTGTACGAAGAAGAAGGCGGGGACGACGGCGGTTCCCTCCGGTTCCTGAATACATATTATCCGGAAAAAACAGAGTACCGGAATTATGCGACTACAGAAGAAGGAGTGTTTTTCCTTCCGGAGAAAATCGACGAGGGAAATTACTATTTTAAGCAGATATCCGAAGTAGAAGGGTATGATCTGGCGGAAGCCGTAAACTTTGAAATCGATGATGTATACGACTGGCCGGATCCCTACGTGGTCTCTATCGCGATCTCTCCGGCGAAAAATATTATCCCTGTTGAGCTGACAGATGTGGAAACACAGGAACCGATTTCCGACGGTACTTTTAAAGTTACCGCAGCAGAGGATATTATCACATCAGACGAAACCCTGCGTTATGCGAAAGAGGAAACGGCAGATACCATTGTGATGGATGAAGACGGACAGGGCCAAAGTAAGGAACTGTATCTGGGCAGTTATATTATTTCCCAGGACGAGATACCGAAGTATTACGCCAGTATAGAAAACACAACCGAGAGAACAGTGGAGGAGAAAGACGGAAGTACGCCGGCTGCTGTGAAATTCTCCTGTGAAAAAACAAAAATAGAACTGACTCTGTCGGATGAGGTGTATACAAGCCAGAAGCTGGAAGACGCAAAATTTACTCTTACCTGTGACAATTATCCTGAACTTGATCAGGAGGCAGAGACTGATGCGAATGGTGAATTGGTTTTTACAGATCTGGAGAAAAACAGGACCTATGAACTTCGACAGATCAGCGCGCCGGATGACTACAGATTTGATGACGCTGCGGTGGAGATTACCGTTACGGAAGATGGACGGATTGAAGGAGAAGCAAAGGCATCCTTTGAATTTACCAACTATATCCCACGGGTAAATATCAATGTGACAGACAAACTTATGAACAAACCGGTTTCAGATTACAGCCTGTCACTGTACAGCGAAGACGATGGACTGATCAGAACCTGGACAACAAACGGTACGGATGTTACTTTCGAAAATCTTCCAGAAGGCGGATATTACATTCTGCTGAACGGGGATGAAGAAAAGAAATATGAATTTGACTTTTCTGAGGACGAGGCACTGCAGGAATTCTCTGTTTCTGTCTGGACAATGCAGAATATCATTGTGATTATTATAGGATGCGGCGCAGTTATACTGGCTATATTCGCAGTTGCCGTAATCATAAGAAAAAAGGTCAGGAAAGGAAATAAGTCGTGAGAAATAACGGAATTCATATCAGAATCGCAGATATCATATATGGGATAATCAAACGCCGCTTACTGATCATCGGCATGACTGTGGCGGGACTTCTCGTGGGCGTTGTGCTTTCCGGGATTTCCTATCTGCAGGGAGAAATGAGCAAGGAGTATATCATTACCAGTTCATTTTCCGTAAATACGCAGACAGACAATGGACTGTTTACTTCGGGTTATGATTATCCCAGTATAAATGATATCGATATGGCAACAGATCTGTCAGATACAGTTTCCTATGTCCTGAAAAGCGATAAGATGCTGGATGAGATCATAGATTCTCTGGGACTTCTGGGAGTTACCACAAAAGATATTGCCGATAACCTTACAATAGCGCCTTATGAAGAAACGCAGATCATCGAAATGTCTCTGTACTGGCGGAGTGCGGATGAGGGAATCGACATTCTTACAGCACTCAACAGAGAAGCGCCAGCGGTATTAAAGGAGACTTTGAATATCGGAAGTACGGCGGTGATCAATCCGCCCAGCGCAAAATACCTGATCGGAGGAAGCGTCAATATAGTTCTGTGGGGATACCTGGCTCTGCTTGGTTTCGGGCTCAGTCTCGGAATTATCCTTCTTGAACTGATTATGCGTCCGACACTTTTGAACGTGGATGATATTGAGAATGAATACGGAATGGAAGTCCTTTGTGAAATCGCAGACGACAAAGCTTATTTTGAAAAGAAGGAATCCATACTGGTTGACGACGAGACTGGTACAGGTGTACGGGAAAGCTTCTCTTCGGCAGCTCATATTATACAGAATCATCTGAGGAAGAAGGACGGTCCGCATATTATTTATTTGACATCCACTTTAAAAAACGAGGGAAAAACCAGCATTATTGCAAATCTGGCTGTACAACTCTCGGATCTGGAGAAGAAAGTCCTCCTGGTAGATCTGGATATGAAGAATCCCAACCTTGGAGGTATGTTCCTGAAACGGGTGGATTATGAACACTCTCTTAATGCATTTTATGCGGGCGACATCACGAAGGAAGAGGCTATTATATCCCTGACAGGTTATTTGGATATCATACCTACGATTCTGGAGAGAAGCGCGATACCTCTTGACAGTAATCTTTTCCAGGTGATCAGGAAGATTGCAGAGGGATACGACTACGTTCTGATGGATACGGCTCCTGTGGGACTGACGGCGGATCCCATGAGCCTGAATCAGATTGCATCCGCAGCGCTTTTTGTAGTTCGCTATGATAACGCTACTTTACAGGAAATCAAGGATGCCCTGGAGCGGGTAGAAAAGTCAGGAGTCCAGCTCCTTGGCTGCGTGGTAAATGGTATAAAAGTGAGCAAAAAAGGCGTTAAGAACCCCGTAAAAGAGAGAGAAAATATAAAAAAAGCTGAAGTTAAGCGGAATACGATCGGCGATCCTCTTGTAAATTTGGATAATCCTGCAGGGGAATCCGGTACAAATACACCAGCGGAGGATGATTCGTTAGTAGCCGGGTTTGCGGCGGCTACGGTGGAAGAGGCAGCAAAAGAAAAACGGGAGGTTACTTCTGGCGGCGAGTTTGTAGATTTTTTGTTCCAGGAGGAAAGCAATCAGGACACAGACGCAAAAGATAAAAGACAATAAAACTTCAGACAACAAAAATAAATAATAAAGGATTAGGAGCAGCAAAATGGCAGGAACAGTAAGTAATGCAAAAAGAAATAGTTTTAAAGTTGAATTACTTGTGGTTTTTGCCATTTTGATTTCTCTGGGATTTCCCGGAAACTATGCGCTGGTATATGGAGAGCAGGTTGAGACTGTGATGGCTTATGCCGTTTTTATTGCGCAAATCCTGGCCATGCTCCTTTCCAGCGGAAATAGCTGGCTGGACGTTCAGATTATCAATCTGGACCGCAAATATACAGTCATGTATCTTTTTGCCGCCGTGATCTTTGTGGAATCCATGTGGGTGGCGGAATACAAAGATCTGGAGTTTATCACCTGTACAAGACTTACCGTGACGATCTTTTTTGTAATCTGGCTGCAGGAACAGTTTGAATTTGAGCGTATGATAGAACTAATATGTACGGCTCAGACGATTTTTCTTATTGTTACGCTCTTTTTTACCTTACAATATTTCAGATTCGCATTTTCAGGCGGGACGCCTTTTACAGAGCCGTTTATAGGTCTGTACGGCACAAAAAATACCTGTGCCTCCGAGCTGGCGTTCGGAATCATTATAATTGGATTTCTAATACGGCAGAGAGCGCATGAAAGAAAAATATATTTTGGGTGGCTGGTGATCGAAGCTATCCAGATAGCGCTGCTTTTGATGTGTCAGGCAACGGGAGCGCTGGTCTGTACAGTATGTGTCCTTATACTATTTCTTTTTGTAAAATATATCCGCATTCCCATGGGATGGATTTATATAGCCGGTAATATTTTGTTTCTGTTTTTAACCCTGACTCTGATGCCGGCATTTGAATGGATTTTTGAACTCCTGGGAAAAGACGCCACATTAACAGGAAGAATTCCTCTGTGGAATCAGATGATCACTGTTCTGACACGGCATAATACCTTTACAGGCTTTGGTTACGGTATGTTCTGGCGGGATGAAAACGCAGTCGCCCTGGTGCGGGCGCCGTTTGAAGAAGGATCGTTTTTGGGAAGTATTACGTCGGGAGCCCATAATATGCTGCTGGAAATCTGGGCAAACAGCGGTCTGATCGGGATTGCTCTGCTTTTTGCCATGGTTTTGTTTTCAATGAAAAAATTGCAGATATTTTCGGAAGAACAATATATTTTTTGTGTACTTATTCTGACTTATCTGATGCTGAATGGATTTACGGAGAGATGCCTGGGCGGTAACTACGATTATAAAATGATGGGATTTTTATTGGTGATAGCTCTTGGATGCCGTTTGTCCTCTATTCAGGATACGGATGAGAACAGAAAACGAATAGAAAATTAAAATAGGACGAGGATATTATGAATCTGTTTTTGATTATTTTGCTGATTGTTGCTGGGTATTTTATTTGTTTTGTGCTGGCAGCCTCAAGATTAGACAGCAGAACTTCTCTGTCGACATTGGCTCTTGTTGTTTTGCTGATTTATGGATGTGCGGCCGGCATAATTATTTTGATTGGAAAATACTTCGGTCAGTCGGGTCTCCTGCTCTATGCGGTCTGTCTGGTCTATTCTCTGGCATACTGGATATGGAAAGGATATCAATCAACCGGGAAGCGGCATAAGATACAGTGGGGACCTTTTTTGACGCTACTGGCATATATATTGGCCATACTTTATCTTACGCTGATCACCCGTGAAAGCGGGGCGGAGCATAGAATACAGATGCATGTTTTTAACTGGCTCAATTCGTCTGCACAGTCAAATAATATCAGTACATTCAGTCATACATTTTCCAATTTTGTTATGTTTATTCCACTTGGTATTGTTTTTCCTTTTATCACAGAAAATACAGAAAAGAAGTTTGTAGCCGGAGCGTCGTTTGGTATGCTTCTGTCCGTCCTGATCGAGACAGGACAGCTTTTATTCCACTCAGGTCTGTGCGATATTGACGATATTCTGGCAAATACACTGGGTGCGGCGGCAGGCGCTTTACTGTCGGCCGTTTATTTGAAAGTGAAAAGGAACAAAAAGCTCAGGCAATGAAAATGGATTGTTATGGAGGACAGCATACGGTATGGCAGAAAGAAAGAAAATTTTGATCATTGTAGAAAATCTTCCGGTACCTTTTGATACCAGGGTATGGCAGGAAGCTGTTACACTGGCGGATCACGGATATGTTGTTTCTGTGATCTGTCCTAAGGGAAAGGGATATACAAAAGAAGAAGAATACCTGCAGGGAGTACATATTTTCCGGCACAGTCTTCCGGAAGAGGGAAACGGCGCGCTGGGATATCTGCGGGAATATTTTTCTGCTCTGAAAGAAGAAATCCGGCTGGCGAAAAAGATCTATAAAGAGATTGGATTTGACGTCATTCATGGATGCAACCCGCCGGACGATATTTATATGGTGGCGAGGAAATTTAAAAAATATGGTGTGAAATATGTATTTGACCATCATGACATCTGCCCGGAATTATTTGAGGCAAAATTCGGACAGACGAAGAGACTCCTTTATTTCAGCCAGATATGGCTGGAACGGCAGACTTACAGGCATTGCGCATTTGCCTTTGTGACAAATGAAAGCTATAAAAAAATCGCGGTAGAAAGGGGAGGAATGGATCCCCGCAAAGTGCTGGTTCTCAGAAGCGGTCCGAGACTGGAACGCATGAAGATTATGCCACCCCGGGAAAACCTAAAACGGGGATATCGTTATATGGTAGGATATCTGGGAGTGATCGGACAGCAGGAAGGCGTGGAGTATCTTCTGGAGGCTGCGCAGTATATTAAAGAACACGAAAATAATGTGTTCTGGGGAATCGTAGGGGGCGGCCCGCATCTGGAAGCCCTGAAGAAGAAAGCGAAAGAGATGAGGCTTGACGACTGTGTGGAATTTACAGGACGTATTCCGGATCCACAGATGCTGGAATACATGAATACTGCAGACGTATGTGTGAACAGTGATAAATGGAACAGTATGAACGATAAAAGTACCATGAATAAAATTCTGGAATATATGGCTCTTGGGAAATCTATCGTACAGTTCGATATGACGGAAGGGAGATATTCGGCAGGAGAAGCGTCTCTGTATGCAAAAAATAACGATGCAGTCGATATGGCTGAAAAAATCATAGAATTGCTGAAAGACCCTGAAAGACGTAAGAAAATGGGAGAGTATGGACGAAACCGGATCAGAACAGAACTGAGCTGGGAACATACAAGCCGGGTCTTGCTGGATGGATATGAAAAATTTTTTGAGGGGAAATTTGACTGACCGGGATATTTTGGCAAGGTATGCAGGAGAACCAAAGAAGTATGGATTACAGAAAAAAATATGAAGAGTGGACGACGGATACTTTTTTTGACGAAGGTACGAGAAAAGAGTTGGCGGCTATTACAGACGAAAAAGAGATAGAGGATCGTTTTTACCGTGATCTGCGTTTTGGGACAGGAGGTCTGCGCGGCGTTATGGGCGCGGGAACAAACCGTATGAACCGATACACAGTAGGAAAAGCCACGGCAGGTTTGGGTAAGTATCTTACAGATACTTACGGTGAAGAAGACAGCAGGAAACGCGGAGTTGTAATTGCTTATGATACCCGGTATAACAGTGACCTTTTCGCCCGCACAGCAGCGGATATTCTGAGCGGTATGGGGATTCATGTATATTTACATGAAACTCCCTGCCCCACCCCGCAGCTTAGTTTTGCAGTACGTTTTTTACATGCGGCAGCGGGTATCGTGATCACAGCCAGCCACAATCCAAAAGAATATAACGGATATAAGGTTTATGATGAATTTGGCTGTCAGCTTGTTCCGTCCCAGGCGAAGCAGGTGATCAGTTATATAGATCAGATTACGGATTACCGTATAATTCAGTTTATGGGTAACGCGTCTCTTATTTCTATGGTTGATGTGACAGACGATTTTGCTCTGTCTGTGATAAAGCAGAGCCGGTATAAAGAAAGCGGAGCGAAAAAGAAGCTGAAGATCGTATATACGCCTCTTCACGGAACAGGAAATATTCCGGTGCGGAAGGTACTGGGTATGGACGGATTTTCACAGGTGGCTATAGTGGAAGAGCAGGCTGTGGCAGACGGAGGTTTTCCTACTGTTATTTCACCAAATCCGGAGGATTCCCGGGCGCTGGAAGAAGGGATCAGTAAGGCGGAAAATCTGGACAGCGATATCGTTCTGGGAACAGATCCGGATTGCGACCGGGTTGGCGTCGCGGTAAAGGCGGCGGATGGAACGTATCATCTGCTTACGGGAAATCAGGTGGGGGCTCTTCTGATGAAGTTTGTCTTAGATCATACAGATATGTCTGTCTGGAAGCGGCCGGCAGTGATCAAGACGATTGTGACGTCGGATTTGGGAGCTGAGATTGCCCGTGGAAAAAATCTGTCGGTTTTTTCTACTCTGACAGGATTCAAATACATCGGTGAAAAGATCACGCAGTTTGAACAGGCGAAGAAAAATGGAAATACGGAACAGGATTATGATTTTGTTCTGGGCTATGAAGAATCTTACGGATATCTGGCAGGAACCCATGCCCGCGATAAGGATGCTGTAGTAAGCTCTCTTCTGATCTGTGAAATGGCGGCGGAAGCAAAGGCGGAGGGTAAGACGTTGCTGGACAGACTGGACGATATTTACAGACAATACGGGTATTATCAGGAAGCTCTGGACAGCTATACCCTGAAGGGAAAAGACGGAGCCGAAAAAATTACCGCTATTATGAATGAGCTGCGAGGAGGAAAAACTCCTTTTGATGCGGATATGGACCGGATGATAGATTACAGCAATCCGGTTGAAGCGGAACCTGGATTTGGTTTTCTGCCGCTGGAAAATGTGCTGAAGTTTATATTAAAAGACGGCTCCTGGGCGGCGGTACGTCCTTCCGGCACGGAACCGAAAATTAAAATATATTACAGTGTCAGGGGCAGCGAACAGAAAGACGCGGAGAAACGTATGAAAAACCTGCGTCAATCCATGAAGAAAATCATAGACTTTAATACGAATGCATAATCGTTTTTAGATCTACCTGGGAGATGATAAACACATGAAAAAATACGGCATAATCATGGCAGGCGGCGGTGGAACCCGTTTCTGGCCGTTATCCAGAAAGAAAACCCCAAAACAGCTTCTGAATCTGACAGGCAGAGATCTGATGGTGAACGAGGCGGTTGAACGGCTTTCCTATACGGTGGATAATGAGAATATTTTTATAGTGACAAATAAAGACCAGTATGGACAGATGAAAAAAGCGACGAAAGGAAAAGTTTTGCAGGAGCATGTCCTTTCCGAGCCGTCTGCAAGAAACACGGCGGCCTGTATCGGTTATGCCGCTATGGAGATCGTCAGAAAGCATGGAGACGGAGTAATGATCATCACGCCGTCCGACGCTTACATAAAGGATACGGCAGCTTTTACAAGAACGCTGCAGGAAGCTGTAAAAACGGCGGAGGATCAGAATAAATTAGTGACGATTGGTATTTCTCCGGCTTTTCCGGCGACAGGATACGGATATATCAGGTATGACAGGAAACAAAAAGCCGCGGCAAAGCAGGTGTTGTCCTTTAAGGAGAAACCGGATGAAGAAACTGCAAAGAAATATCTGGAAACGGAGGAATATGTCTGGAACAGCGGGATGTTTATCTGGAAAGCAGGCGCTATACTGGAAGCATTCCGTATTTACGCGCCGGATATTTATGAGAATCTGGATAAAATCGGTCAAGCCATGAATACAGAGGAAGAAGATGCTGTGCTGCAGGCTGTTTATCCGGGTATCCGCAGTATTTCGATAGATTATGCAGTTATGGAACCGGCCTCTCTGGAAAGCAGAGTTCTGGTGGTACCTGGCGAGTTTGGCTGGAGCGACGTGGGGAGCTGGGATATGCTGGCGGCGCTTCATGAGCCGGATGAACAGGGCAATATCACAGTGGGCGATGTGCTCGCTGTCGATACAAAAGACAGCGTGATATATTCGGGAGGCAGGCTGGTTGTTCTGGAAGGAGTAGAGAATCTTGTAGTTGTGGACGCCGGGGACGTAGTTATGGTATGCAGTAAAGATAAGGCGCAGGGTGTAAAAGAGATCGTGGATAAGCTCCGGGCGGACGGAAGAGAAGAATTTTTATAGAAGACATCATGCGAAAAAGAACAGGAAGTGTATAAAAATGAAATGTTTGATTCTTGCAGGCGGACGTGGAGAAAGGCTATGGCCTTTGTCGAGGATGGATTATCCGAAGCAGTTTATACCAATACAGAATAATCATTCGATTTTCCAGGAAACAGTAGCCAGGAATCTTCCGTATTGTGATGAATTTATTATTGTTACAGGGTTTGAGAACCGATATATTGTGGAAAATCAGATGACAGTTTTTCAGGGAACAGCTTACCGCTGCATTTATGAGGAGAATCCTCTCGGAACGGCTGCGGCGATCACGGCAGCCTGCAGGGATCTTCCTATGTCAGAACTGGTTTTTGTTATGGCGTCCAATCATCTGCTGGATTCAGAAGAAGGACTGGGGAATTATAAAGACGCAGTTACGAGAGCCAGGAATCTGGCACAGCAGGGAAGGATCGTGACGTTTGGGCTGGAGAAGAAAAACGCGTCGCCTTATATGGGATTTATCCGGCACTGCGGCGAAGAAGTAACAGAATTTGTTGCAAAGTCCCGGGAGAGGTTTGCGAATATCTGCGCGGATGAAAATTATTTACGCAACAGCGGAATGTACCTCTTTGAAAAAGGAACATATGAAAATGAATTAAGCAGGGTGGCTCCTGATTTTTATGATTTTTGCCAGAGCTTATACAGATCTGAGTACAATCAGGCCGGATCTGTTATATATAAAAATATTGTGGATACGAGATTCAGAGATTCGATAGAAAAAATTCTGATGGCAAGAAGCAGTCTTTTAAGCGTGGTAGACGTGAAATTTGGCTGGAAGGATATTACATGCCTGAATGATCTCACAGTAGCGGCTTATCATCCAAAAGGAACTGGAATTGCGGAAAAAAGCCCAGGTACGATGATCGTCAATGATAACCGGTCGCAGATTGTATATGTAGACGGACTTGAAGATCTGACAGTTGTCAACACACAGGATGTTGTGTATGTAGGAAAAAAAGGAAAGGCCGGTGAAATAAGTGATATCTATTCCCGTTATCCTGAACTCAGGAAATATGTGGAAAAAGGTACGACAACATTCCGAAGCTGGGGATTTTATGAAGACATTACGGCGGAAACAGGATACCGGGTACGAAAAGTAACACTTTTCCCGGGGAAAAGCATTTTTCCTCACAGGCATAAAATGAGGGAAGAAAACTGGATCATTGTAGAGGGAAACGTGGTAGTTATCCTGGATGATCAGCAGTATGAATATGGAGAACACAGCAATATTTGTGTTCCAAGGGGGACAGAGCACCAGATATCAAATGTTGGAGACGGCAATGCCGTTTTTATTGAAATTGCTCTGGGCGATACCATATTTGAGGAAGACAATATCGCAACACAGAAATCTATTACCGATGTAAAGAGAGAGTCGGTGGTAAAGCTGCGTCCGGCCTTTAAGGATTACCTGTGGGGCGGAACAAAGATACGGGAGCGGTACCGGAAGAAAAGCGAGCTGAATATGATAGCGGAAAGCTGGGAGTTATCCGCGCATCCCGCCGGTCAGAGTATCGTGGATTCGGGCAGATTTAAAGGCCTTCCGTTCGGCGCTTATCTAACAAACATCGGAAAGAAAGGAATGGGATGGAAGGTTCAGCCGGGAGAACCGTTTCCGTTGCTGGTGAAATTTATTGACGCGAAGGAAATGCTTTCGATCCAGGTACATCCCGGCAACGACTATGCGCTGGAGCATGAAGGCGAGTATGGAAAATGCGAAATGTGGTATATCCTGGACTGCGAAAAAGACGCGTTTGTTTATGTAGGGTTTAAAAGAGCCACCGACAGACAGGAGGTTGAAACGAGAATACGGGATCACACACTTCCCGAAATTCTGAATAAAGTGTACACCCATCCGGGAGATGTATTTTTTATCCCGGCCGGTACGGTCCATGCGGTGGGAGCGGGAAATCTGCTGTGCGAAGTGCAGCAGAGCAGCAACTGTACTTACCGGCTTTACGACTATGACCGGAAAGACCGGTATGGAAATGTAAGAAAGCTGCAGCTTGCCAAAGCTTTGGATGTTCTGGATTACAGCAGATATCAGCCGTATGAATTTGATACAGAGACAACCATTGCCGGAACCGTGGTGAGCCGGTGTAAATTTTTTGAAGTGATCGTTTTTGAAGTACAGGATGAGGTGGAATTTAACATCGATAACAGTCATTTCGCTTCTGTACTCTGCCTGTCGGGAGAAGGAGAACTGGAGGTTCAGAAGACAAAGTATAAGACTTTTGCGGGAGACAGCTTTTTTGTGCAGGCAGGAGAAAAAGTAAGAGTATCCGGCAAAGTGAAAATTTTAGTATCCTGGATATGATCCGGAAATGACTGCCTGAAAAGGCAGTATGACAATGTTAACTGTAGATATGAGAGAAGAAAGGCATAGAGAAAAAATGGACATCAGTATGTTTGGCCTGGGATATGTGGGCTGCGTGGGAGCGGCCTGCCTTGCGGATATGGGGCACCGGGTGATCGGGAACGATATATCTGAAAATAAAGTAAATCTGATCAATCAGGGAAAACCGACGATTATTGAAGCGGAAATCGGGGAACTGGTAAAGAAAGCGCATGACAGGGGACTTCTGGAGGCAACGATGGATCCTCAGTACGCGGTAAGCCAGTCCGAAATTTCATTTATTGTAGTGGGAACACCCAGTACCCGTGAAGGGCATCTGAATCTGGACTATATTTTTGAAGCTGCCCGCCAGATTGGAGAAGCGCTCCGGCATAAAGACAGCTTCCATATTGTGGCCATCCGCAGTACGGTTCTTCCGGGAACGAATAAAAAAGTGGGGGACATCATTGAGCAGTCCTCAGGAAAGAAACGAAACAAAGATTTTGCCGTTGTGTCTAATCCTGAATTTTTGCGGGAAGGAACTGCCGTACAGGATTACAAGAATCCGCCTCTGACGCTGATCGGTACAGACAGTGAAATTGCGGAGAAAAAATTCCGGGAGCTGTATAAGAATATTCCGGGGGAATTTATTGCAACAGATATTGAAGTGGCGGAAATCATGAAATATGTGAATAATACCTATCATGGACTGAAGATCGTCTTTGCCAATGAGATTGGAAACATCTGCAAAGCTATGAATATAGACAGTCACAAAGTGATGGACATTTTCTGTAAGGACAGACAGTTGAACATTTCGCCTTATTACTTTAAACCGGGATTTGCTTACGGGGGATCCTGTCTGCCGAAAGATTCCAAAGCACTGCGTACGCTGGCCCATGATCTATATGTAGACGTCCCGGTGATCAGCGCGATCAATCCGTCTAATGAGCTTCAGAAAAAGACGGCGCTTGAAATAATCGAAAGCAAAGGAAAACGAAAAATAGGTATTCTGGGTCTGAGTTTCAAAGAGGGAACAGACGATCTGCGGTACAGCCCGATTATAGACGTTGCCGAAGCGCTGCTTGGAAAAGGATATGAGCTTTCTATTTATGATAAAAATGTCCGCATCTCCCAGATGACAGGCACAAACGCCGACTTTATAGCGGCAAAGCTTCCTCACCTTCATGGAAGGATCACGGATGATCTGGATGCTGTCTGCTCCCAGTGCGAGGTGCTGGTTATCACAAACAGGGATAAAGATTTTGACTGCATTCCTGAAAAATATTCCCATAAAGCAATCGTCGATCTCGCGCGCCAGTATAAAGAACTGGATTATGAGGGGAATTATGAGGGGATAAGCTGGGGAAATATTAATTCCAATCCGGCGCAGAAGGAAGAACTTGTACGGTCGATGATGAAAACAGAATTTTAAAACAGAGGTGGAATCTTATGACTGATGTAATGTGGCTTGTCCGGCGTCTCAGGGCAATGAGTATACCGGAGGTTGTATGGAGAACTGGTCAGAAGATCACACAGAAAAAAGAAGCCGTTTACTTTAAACCTGATAAAACTGAAGTAGTGGGGAAGGTTTTCAATCCGAAACTTACGGATCTGAGGATAGATGCAGAAAAAATGCACTTAAATCTGAAAAACACCACATTTTCCATGAGTACAGTGATCCCTCTCCTTGGGGGATATGATTACAGTTTTTATAAACAGAAGTGGAACGCAGGATTTCAGACGGCACAGGTATGGCCGGAAAGATTTTCTTATGAACTGGAATACAAACAGAGAGACGATATCGGCGACGCCAGAACAAACTGGGAGTTAAACAGACACTTTCAGTTTGCCTTACTTGCAAAAGCCTACAGGGTTTCAGAAAACAAAAAGTATTTAGATGAGCTGGAAACGCTTTTTTATGACTGGAATAAAAAAAATCCCTTTCTGTGGGGAATTTCATGGACAAGCGTCATGGAAATCGCTATCCGATGCAGCAACTGGTGCTTTACATACTGCTTTCTGGACGGAATGAAAGACGCGGCAGGATTACAGGGAAAAATAAGAACGGGTATTATAAATATGGCAGACTATATCGCAAAGCATTATTCCCGATATTCTTCCGCAAATAATCATCTGATCGTAGAAGCTTACGCCATCGGACAGACCGGTATACTCTGCGGTTACTTTCCATGGATCAAGCTGGCATCTGAAATACTTACAAAAGAACTTCCGCTTCAGAACTATCCAGACGGCGTTAATAGAGAACTGTCTCTGCACTACCAGGCGTTTTATATGGAAGCCATGGGACTGACGATGCGGCTCTTCCATAAAAATCATATTGCATATCCGGAAATATGGAATACGATGCTTGATAAAATGTGCCGCTATGTGGCGGACTGTACAGGCGACTATGGTGAAGTCGTGGAATTTGGTGATAACGACGAAGGGAAAATCCTGGATCTGCAGGGCGGACTGGACTATTATCCTTATGTGTTGGGACTTTTCAGTTATATTCTGCCGGCGCGTTACGCGAATGAAAAAGATATCCGATGTG
>ERZ1090869.750-NODE-751-length-16228-cov-6.833055_pt1 | contig 16228 bp, 14 predicted proteins | sample MGYA00478474_ERZ1090869 | MGnify/ENA primary metagenome ERZ1090869 (study PRJEB33644, sample SAMEA5815748) | chicken gut metagenome | biome: Chicken; feature: Gastrointestinal Tract; material: Caecum | place: Ireland | collected 2019-01-01 | study: A study of the... | reverse complement strand
GCATTTGGATGAGCTATTCAGTGCAGTGTACAAGTTCTTTGTGAAGAATGCATACAAAGTGATCTATGTGTTCATGAAGGAGTACATCAGCAGCTCCAAGAACCGAAAAGCTCTGACTGCTGACTATCTGAACGCAAAAATTCCTACTTATCCCAAAGAGCAGTATGGGAAGAAGGAATACTATATCCTGACTATGAAACTCCCGAATATTATGAAAGATATTCGAAATGATGGAGTTTGGTTGGATAAGTTCATCGGCTATCTGGAGCGCTCTGGTGAAACCCCGATGTACATCGAGCGGATCAAGGAGTATCTGGATAAAGGCATTATCAACGACCATGGAGTGATTGCAAATATGCTGTCCACTCTATTTGAGTCTGACAGCTATACTCAGATGATTTGTAAGCTTCAATCGTTTATCACGGAAGATATCGTGATTCCATATCTGAAAGAGAATGGTCTGATTGAACTTAGACTGCCTCCGGTTGATCCTGAAGATGACGATCTGGACGAGGATGATGACAACGATGAGGACGCTTAATCGAAAAGTGCTGACAGATCTACTTGAAGTCAGTAATGAGCTCGGTAAACTTCAATTTCCATATGTGGAATGGTTTGATCACAATAGAACAACGCGGTATAAGGCTATCAAGAATGCATATGAATATTGCAGAACTCTAGCCACTGAGCCATGTCGTATTTCTACCGATAATGTACTCAGCGATGCAATGGACGCTGTTCGAGAAACATTTCCAGATGCTAAGTATGGATCGCTGAGTTTGCGAGGGGTCGGTATTGACCGTATAGAAATGGGTAAAACACTTAGCCAATACGAATTTAACCGAGATGTTGGTTCATTCACACCATCTCGGTATTTTACATTGGGTATTGACTACCCCAAAGTCTATGGCTTTGTCTATGATCCACAACAAGACAAAGATATTTTATACGGTATCGTTAGTCCAGTAGCTGAGATCATTATAAACACCGATGAGTTTTGCATGTTCATAAATGGCCCACTTTTTCCAATACAATTGGTAGATGAAGTTGAGGGTGTTAAAGAAAATGAAGAAGACTGAGATAATTATCAAAGAACTTTCAATTCATGACAACGAGCAATTTAAAGTCGACTTGTTATTTAATTCTGCCAGCTCACAAGCATTTGACAAGGCGACAAAATTCGCTAGTATGATCGACTCTCTGACATCAGTTGATTACAACGAGGATAAGCTTGTCTTTCAATTAAAGTCAGACCCAGAGCAACCGCTCAAGATCGGCGAATTCATTCAAGCCAATATTTTCGGTGGCTTTAGCTTTATCGTATTGAATAAACACACTAATCGACCGACGTTATTTATATGGACCTGTCAGAATGGCACTCTGGAGCATGGAAGTTATTTGCCAGATCAACATGCTCCAATTTTACATTGCTATTGTCAGGTATATAATTTCCCATTGCCCTATATTGAAATTACGGAGGTACAAGAGCATGAGTAATCTGACAAATCTGGTCAATGACTTAGCAGAGCAGGAAAAGAATATGCAAGAAGCTGCACAGAACAACTTCAATGATAATATGGAGTTGACTCCGGAAGAGGAAGCTCGTCTGACCCAGATGAAAGAAGAGAGAACTGTTTCTGTTGCTGAGACTGATGAGATGGGACGAGTAGTCAATACTCCCGTTTCGGAATATGCAGCGAATCTGGATAATCGGGTGAAAGAGATCAACGAACTTGGGGATAGCATCAAGACGATGAACTCTGGAGATATCACCGCTTCCATGGATGACCTGAAAAAGGACGCCAGAGATCGAGCATTAAAAGCCTTCCGAGAGATGTCCGTTGACAAGGGAAATATTACAGATGACGACTACATTGTCATCAATAACTCTGCTATTGAGGCACTTATGGAGCGGTTTAAGCTCGACAAGCTTGACTTTGATACCATTCTCAAAAAGCTTGCTCATAAGCCTCTCCGTGAGATCTGTTCTATCCTCCCGGAAAAGTTCGTCAATATCTATGTGACGCCCAAGGAGTTGGCGGCGAATAATATCCGCGCCAAAGAGCGTCTGTTGTCCACCATTGGATACCTGGCTGTTACTGGTCCTGAGATGGACTATCTGAATGACTATATCGAAGAAGAGAATAAGCTGGCAGTGGTATCCAAGCGACTGCTGCAATGTCAAATTGATTTCGCAAATATGCTTCAGGACAAAGATAAATTGTCTGACATCCTGAAGAAGAGCTATGAGATTGTTCCGCTGGATACAAGCTTCTGGGCAAAGTACATCAAGCAGCCTAACAAGGTGCACAATGAATTTGCCCAGCGAGTCGTTATCAATCAGATGTATCGAGAGGCATATGAAAAGCTCCTCGCCGATTACGCAGAGATTGATCTGACTCCGTATCTGGATAATCCGGAGCGTATGGCAGAGATGGCCAAGGAAGCGGCTTTCCGTCAGAAGGCTCGCAAAGTCATTCAGGATGAAATTGAGGAGTGCAGCAATAAGATCCAGGCATACAGTAAGGTTTGTGATATGAATCTGCTCCATGAGCTCTGGGCAACACTGACTGAGCGCTATACTGGAGATAAGCGTGTCAATGAGAAGTATCTTTTCATGCAGGCTACCGATGCAATCGACCGCATTCGGAAATCCAAGCAGAATGTACCATTCCCCTCCTACGATGGAAGTTCCAAGCGTGCTGACATGATTCTGAAGACGTTCATGATCAGTTGGAATCGAATGGTCAAGCACTACAACAACACCATTACCGACATTCAGAAAAAGAACGAGGAAGCAGAGCAGAAGGAAGATCTGTCCGGTATTGGGTTGATTCATGTGGATCAGTATCCGGATGATCATGTCATCAACTGCATGGGTCTGCTCCTGGTTATTCTGATGGGTCGAGTAATGAAGGCTCTGTCCAAAAATGATCGCACCAAGTATGATGCAATCATGTTGGATTCGTATTTCCAGCTCTTCTGCCAGATGGGAACCGACATTTATATAATGTCCGAAATCTGGAATATGATGAAAGATTTTGTTCTGTATGCTCTCGGACACTATTACTATAAAAAGTAAAGTGAGTGAGTGCGAATGGTTTTGATCATGGGTACCCTTGTCATTATGGAGTGCGTGGCACTGCTCGCCATCTTCATTCTTGTAACACTGGGCGAAATCAAGCGCAATGCTCCAAAGGATGAATATGGGAAGCCGAAGTATCAGCTAACTCCAGAATGTAATAAAACCATGATTCTATTGTGTGTGTTTGGAATTGGAATTGAACTGACCAAGATGTTCTATACCATTCAATATATACTAACACACTGAGGAGTACCATATGAACTATCTGAAAGAATCTGGTTCTCAGATCTTTGTTGACTGCTATGGCATGGAAGTCTATCTTCCATATGATTATAATGGGAAATCCTATCGAGGCGCGGATTACTACTCCGTGATCGGAAATAAGGTACGGTTCTTTGGTGTTGGAAACATGAGATTCTTTGCTTCTCAGAAGGAGATGGATTCTCCATCCTCCGTCAAGACCTATACCCTTGGATATCCCATGATGATCACTTCAATTCCAACCGAGATCGATACTCGTGATGTACAGTTTGTCAAGAATGGTGTTGTTCGAAAATGCATTGTGTTGACGTTCTATCGTAATGATGTATTTATGGACAATGTCAATTCCATCAGCTCGACTGATAATGTTATGATCTACTTGGCCCGTATGGAAGGCGGTAAGCTGGATCATATCAACCCGGATGAGGCGATGAATATTCTCCGTGATGTACAGTCCTACAATGGATTGTCCCTTCGTATTCCAGAAGAAACAGAAGAAATTTTTGTCACAGAGCGATATCGAGATCCCAACAATCATTCCAGGAAAATCAGATTTGCTGATCAGGACAAGACAAACTTCGATCGAGAAGTATCGTTAAACCTGAGACAGGAAGCAATGAAAACTTCCAGCTATCAGGCGTTGACTCATGAGGATATCAACACTTCACTGATCACTTCAATCAATCGATACCAAGATGGTGAAGTAGATGAACCTCTGGCAATGGAACGGGTTGTCCGTGGATTGAATATGGATGATCTCAAAGCCGAGCGTGATGCTCGTATTGCAGCACAACAGAAATCTGACAAGAAGGATGAGTGAGGGTAATCCCCTCACTCATCTTTTTCTTTCCTCCTGGTAGATCAAATGTCAACATGTATATACAGGGTATTTTTGTAAACACAGGTAAATCCAACTTTTGATCAAAAGGAGGTATGCAAATATGCTGGTATTAGACCAAGCTAACTCCTATCCGTTTGCGAATATGGTAGTTACGATCACGGACAATACCGTGATCACGGATGATACCGCAAGTGCCAGAGAAGTTCCTCCGTTCAATGTTCTGATCCCGGTGAAAGTGCCAGTGGGTCCGACCAATGTCCTGGAGCTGTTCTACCCTGGCGAGAAGAGTGCCTACATCAATCGTCACGGCAAGCCCAATGCGATCAAGTATGGGTTCGGCCCTGACTTCATTACTGGCATTCTGGACAAGTCTACCGCTAATGTTGGTGTGTATACCATCAATGTGCGCGGTGAATCTGCTACTATGGCCAATGTCGTCTGCGTGATGAAGTATCGCGTAGAGAAGGACGTACCTTATGTGTCCTCAGACGGGGAAGCCTACTATCTGGACGAGAACGGCCAGATTACTACTTCTCCCACCGATGCTGAGCCCATCATTCGTGATGTGCTGCATGTACGGTTCGAGCTGGCGCATGTGGAGTCCTGCAAAAAGTGGATGGATATGCAGCTGGCGATGGAGGGTCTTGTCTCTGATGTCGATGATGACGAGGGTTACAAGACTCTGCCTCTGTTTGGTGTCATGTATCGTGGCGCTTCCGATTTCGGTAACAACGTCTACTTCAACATGACCCCGAAGACTGCTGAATACGACGGCAATATGTACTATGCGATTTCCGCCTTCGATGGCGTGAATACCATCTCTACGGACGCCGTCATGTCCCTGGATCTGGATGCTGGTGCGAAGTACAATACTTCCTACTTCATCGAGACCCTGTTCAATCAGCAGTACACCAACCTGCGGTTCCTGGCTGCTAATGCGATCTCCGATGTGCATGATCTGTTCAACCGGTATCTGTACACCCTCGATGATTACATCAATGGCACCATGGATACTCCGTCCAAGGACTTTGCTCAGATTGATATCTTCAGCGTCAACGAGTTTGGCGTTGTTCTGGACCAGGACAGTATCAATACTCAGATCACCAATGCGTTCACGCTGACTGGTGGTAATGATGGTACTGATACTGCGGATGCTCTGTTTGAGGCTTTCTTCAAGGGTGAGATTCTGACTGACATCCGCTCCGTCCTGCGTTATAAGATGCATTATATCCCCGATATCGGGTACAATGATGCCACCAAGAAGGCGATCATCGAGCTGATCAACAATCGGACTCGTATGACCACTGCCACTATCATGGTGGGCGATACTTCTACGTTCTCGTCCGCTATGATCGATCACCAGGCGAACTACTACGAGACCATGCCTTGTATCCGTCAGCTGCCCAAGGTGCAGTCTGCGATGCGGTATGACTCCGAGTTTACTCGCCGGACCCTCACTTATCCTGCCAGCTACTATGATACCATGGCTCTGATGGATCACTTTGCTAAGTATACCAACTACTATCAGCCCTTCGCCGGTGCAAACTGCCGTTGGACTGGGTATATTGAGGACACCATGGTGTATCCCACTGAGACGCCTGAGTTCATGCTGGCGCTGAACAATGCCCGGATCAACTGCGCCATGAAGGATGATCGTGAGGGCGCTTATCTGTCCGACCAGATGATGAACACTCAGTTCACCTCTGACCAGACCGAGTTCAACAATGCGTTCCTGATCTCCAAGATGCTGTATGATCTGCTGGATCTGGTCCATCGGAATCACTTCAAGTTCAATGAGGCTGAGGAAGTGAAGCAGTTCCAGACTGCGGTCAATGACTGCATCAACGCTAAGTACGTTCAGCACTCTGCTTCTATCTCTGTCGAGGTGTATCGTAAGGGTACCATCGGTAGAGCGAAGTCGGCGAATGTCATCAAGGTTACCATCGACATGAAGGACATCAACAAGTTCACCGATGTCGAGCTGGTCCTGACTGATAACTAAGAAGGAGGTGTGACATATGCCGCTCGGAAATAACCCTAACCCTCTGTTTGCGATTGAAAATGATCGCCTCGTCCACGGTGGCCGTATCGATACGCTGTCCACCTCTTACGACGTTGAGTCTCAGCTGATTCGTGGTACCATGTCCTTCTCCAAGGACAAGCTGAGAGAGCTCGATCCCTCTTACACTGGTTACACCCACGTGTTCGTTCTGCGGATGCCTCCGTTCATGACTGCCATCGCGAATGGCAATGTTCTGGATGATTACGCTCCCAATGCGGTCACTGTGGCTCAGAACCACTGCAAGAACCTGAAGGCTCTGCTGGAGCTGGGTTCCACCAGCTACTCCGGTACTCCGGATCTGACCATGAACACCTCTGAGGTCAACACTGGCTTCAGCGAGCGTTCCTATCCTGCTCCTACCTTCTCTCAGTACGATGGTAAGCAGTTTACCATCCGCTGCCTGGAGACTCGTGGTGAGCCTCTGCGTCGGGCTTTGGAATACTACATCAATGGTATTACCGATGCCAACGTGAAGGCCACCATGATGCACGGTGCTCTGAATCCGGATGGCACCATTATGGAGCCCACTCTGCCGAACTATACGTTCGCGTTGATGATTGTCCAGACCGACCAGACCCTGCGCAACATTCAGGATATCTCTCTGTGGAACTCCTGTATTGTCACCAACGTGGCTCGTTCTCAGCTCGACTGGGAGAACGGTACGATCGATATCGTACAGCCTCAGGATGTCCAGTTTACTGGTGTCTACATGCCTGATGCTCACAACGATTATATCGATAATATCGCTCTGGAGCTTCTGGCTAGTCGGATGCGTTTGTACCGTGAATACCGAGCCATGGACGGCAGCTGGTTAGGAGTGGATGCGTGGACTTCAATCAACAACGCATACTAAATACAATTTAGGTTGTATAGGTTCATATCGATACCCGTTAAATGGAATATCCCCTCTCCGATGGAGAGGGGATTTCCTTTGTCATTCATGCTATCTCCTGAAACGCCGTAAGCTGGTAGTAGGGGAAAATAAGGCATTTCTGTTGGATAAAGCATTAGCATTTGAGGGAGCCACTACTCAAGTGTCCTGGGATAATGTAACTGGTAAACCAGATAGTTATCCTCCTGAGACTCATACTCATGATATGATTCAGGTTACTGGATTGGAAGATGAATTATCTTCCATGCAATCTGCTATTGCAAATAAAGCAAATTCCAGTCATACACATAGCATTTCGAATATTACGAATCTTCAAAGTACATTAAATGGAAAAGCCTCTACTTCGCATAAACACGAAATTGCTGATGTAACTAACTTACAAACAACTTTGAATGGTAAGGCAGCAAGCTCGCACAATCACAGTGCTAGTAATATTACCTCTGGTACATTACCAGTTACTCGTGGTGGTACTGGTGTTACAGCTAATCCATCTATGCTGGTTGATCTGAATAGAACAACAGCAGCTAGTGTATTTGCTTCATCTCCTAGACCTGGTGTTATTGGTACATTACCAGTATCCAGGGGAGGAACGGGTGTTACGTCATTGGATGCGTTGAAGAGCAGTCTCAATGTATCAGATGAATTAATGTTGGCTATAGCAGCGAGGAGTATACACACAAAAAGTTATAATATTTCAATTCCAATTAAAATTAGTTCTGTTAAGAATACAAATGGACTTGTATCTAAAGTTGGCGAATATTTTGAGTTTATTATAACATCTTGGCCAAGTAAACTTAATTTGCTTACAGTATGGAGAATTGCTGACGTATCACTTAGTATGTCAAGTGGACCGAATAGTAATCCGTGTATATTGAAAACAACCGCAACATATGGTGCAGTTACATATCAATTACAAAGCGAAACCGAAATAACGAATATGTTTGTAGAGAATCTAGGCTTATTATGTAACGCAACTATTACAAAAGATAATTATAGTAAATGGAGGTTTCGCGCAACTGTAATAGAAAATACTGGCAGTGGCTATGTATCGGCTGCGCTAAATGAGACTACTTCGATATATGAATTTGATGCATTCTAATTATCACTGGAACATCTTTATATAATAGGTTATTTAACGTCAAGGAGGTGAAAATAACCTATGAAGATGTATTCCAGTCAATTGTGCGAGGAATTCTACGTTGACTTTGATACCAGGAATACCAGCTTTCTAAAGATTGCTGCGATTCTGGATGCAAAGGGGATCAACGATTGCTTCTTTTTCCTCCGGTTAAATGATAAAAAATTAAGAGGGGTCGATCCATATGATCCTGACCTCTCCGATGAGATGAAGTTCCGAGTGTTCAAAGAGTGTTCTACCAACCGCTGGTATTTCTATCGAGAAGTATTCAGAGTCACCGAAGCTGGTACCTCGGTAGAAGCCGGCGGTGGTACTATGTTCAAGTTGAATCGTGGTAACCTGGCATACCTGTGGGCAATGGAGCTCAATATCTCCGCTTACTTGATTATGCCTCGTCAGACTGGTAAGACCTGGGCAGCGATTGCAGATGCAGTCTGGACGCATCAATTTATCCGAGGTTCGAATATTCTTCACTTCAACAAGAACCAGAAAGATGCTAACGATAACGTCCGTCGTATCCAGGATGCGATTCGAATGTTGCCGTTGTACTTACAACACTCCAATTTGGATAACCTGGATGCTTCTGATAAGCGTCGTGTGAAGAACAACGAGAAGACCATTCGAAACGTCATCAACGCTACCATTGAAGCTATGGCTTCTGCTGGCAATGAAGCAAAAGCAGACGCTATGGCCCGTGGTCGTACTGCCAGTAAAATATGGTGGGACGAGTTGGCGTTTATCTTCTTTAATGAAGCAATGTACGCAGCCGCTACTCCTGCCTACGAAAAGGCGCGAGAAGTTGCAGAAGAGAATGAGATCCCATATGCAATCTCGATCACCACGACTCCGGGTGATCTGGCGACTCCGCATGGTGCATTTGCATACAAGATGATGAACAGTGCCATCACCTTCCAGGAGGAGATGTACACCTGGAAGAGAAAGAAGTTGTTCGATGTCATCCACAATACACCAGATAAAACCGACTACGTATTCATTCAATTTAACCATCTGCAGCTTGGTGAGACGGATGAGTGGTACTTGAAGAGAGCAAAGAAACTGAATGATCCGTTACGAGCTCGTCGTGAGTATCTGATGGAATGGATCAATACGAATGGTAACTCTCCGTTTGATCCGGATGATCTGGAGATCATTGGTGATATTGCCAATCAGCGCAGAGGACAAGCAGAAGTATATAAGATCAACAAATACTTCAACCTCTATGTATACGATGAGTATCACGGGAAGAAGCCTGTCATCATCGGCGTTGACGTGTCTGGTAACCTGGGACGCGACTCTACTGCAATCGTAGTAGTCAACCCCGAAACCTTGATGCCGATCGCATTCTTCAAATCCAATATGATTCCGTCGGATCAGCTGCGGAAGCTACTGGTTACCTTGGTCAATAAGCGATATCCAAACTGCGTACTGACCATCGAAAACAACTCGATTGGTAAACCGTTGATTGACGAATTGAAGGATACGTCAATTTCTCGAGTTCTCTACAAAGAGCGCAAAAAGCGTGAAATTGATATGGGCGTCAATGCGTTTACCAAAAAGAAAAAGCGTGATTCGATTGAGTATGGTCATAATACCAACAATGTCACTCGTGCACAGATGATGGAAATGTTGGAGAGTATTGTGCATAACTCTCACTCCCATGTAGCATTTCCGGAGCTCTACGATGAGATCAAGTTCTTGGAGTATAAGAACGGTCGTATTGATCACAGCAGTGCAACACACGACGACTGCGTCATGGCATACATGGGTGCACTGTGGATTGTACGTTACGGTACTGGACTTAAAAATAAAGGTATCTATTATACACTTCAGGAAGCACTTGATGACGAGGAATCTCGTTATGATACCATCAGAAGCTATCGTGTCGCAGAGCGTGCAATTTTGAATAAAAACAAGGTTGACGATGATGCAGATCGTCTAATTGACTATATGCGTCAGGAGTTACCGAATTACACGTCGAGCGATCTTGCAGCACGAGAACGCGCGGAGTTCTATAAAGCGAAAGATCAGCAAGATGGTATTCTGGACGATGATACCGATAATCTGATTGAGCAGATTCCAAATAATACAGAACGTATGATTCTCCGGAATTATTATTCACTGTTGAATATGGAATCTGATCTCGATCCGATGGATCAGTTGATGAGACCGACTTTCCCGGTAACATCAGACGGTGAATATGATCGCAGTCAGGAAGACTGGTCTACTTTGTATAGTTGGTAAAACAATATCCCCTCCCATCACGGGAGGGGATATTTCTTTTCCGAATATATATTATCCTTATGAAAGAACGAGCAGTACCTACCAAGAAAAGGATATCGGAATACCAGTTAATTCCGGCCAATAGGCGTCTTGCTCGTTCCTCCTTATTGGTGTGTTCAGTTCAATGTAAAAATAAAAGGAGGAAATAGAATGTCAATTGATGCTGTGCGAGTTGAGGCTATTCTGAAGGATTGTATGTACAAGGAAATAACCCCAGAAAATAAGTACATTATGGTGTACTCCTGCTTAACCAGGACCGGTTTAAACCCGGATAAAATTGAACAACACCGCAACGAAATCTATGAGATGTTAAAACAACTGCCCACCGCATTCTGGGATTCTCCGACTGGCGGGGGAGGTTACACCTTCTTGGCATTATCAATCGATAAGGATGGTAACCAGTGGGGCGGACAGCAACATGCAGACATGTTGATGACGTTGGGATTGGCGGCTGGATATATACAATATCTGTTCCCGATAGAGATGTGGAGAGAGCTTCCTGGCGGTGTACCGTATATCGTGATTTACGAAACTCCGTTGGAGCTCCCTGTGTTCACGCAACAAGAAGTTACGGAACAAAAGAAGATCTCTATCACACCCATTATCGATCTTGACACTTGACAATAGTGTGATCAATAACAAAATAAGCGGGGCTATTAAACCCCGCTTATTTTTTTTTTACACTTTGGTAACAGTAAGGGTCAGAGACACAGCCGGATCGAAGTTAGACTTCGGAATCATCGCATCCACTACCTGCTTGAACATCTCCAACGTAGTATCGATTCCGTCACCATATTCAGCAGTGGTCTTACCATCGGTCACCGTGAACTTAGTGATATTGCCCAGTAGAAGAATGGTATCGAAGATCTCGGTATCGCTGATCTTCCCGGTAGAGGTAATAATGTCATAGACATTATCCTCCCGTTCAGTTACTTTCACTCCGGGGAGAGATTCGATGATCGCATCGATCAGTTCCTCGTCAGTGTCCTTACCGTTGATCTTTTCCACACCAGTGATATTTTCGAAATCGATCTCCAGAAAATCAGCATCATCTTCCTGAGATACGTCCAGAATCATACTGGTAGGAGTGATGTAGTCTTCCACATAGGGCTCGGGAGGACATTCATCGGGCGTATTGGTAATTGCTCTGGTTCTGCACTTCAGCACCCGGACACGACCGGTAACCGTGTGCTCGCCGTTAAAATCGGTATAGGTCAATCCTTCCAGCAAATCACCCTCAAAGACGGTAACAAAATCGCCAGTATCAAACGGAAGCTCTACGCCGACTACTGCCTGCATTGCATACATGATATATTTCACCTCTCTATTAGTAAAATAGCCCCTCCCCATTAAGAGGAGGGGTTACCATTGTAGTAGAGATTACTCAGTAAAAGACACAGTGATGGTCAGAGTAATCGAGGGATCACTGTTGGCATCAGGCAGCCAACCCTGAATGGTGGACTTCAAAGTGTCAACCGGCTCGCCAGCGGTATGGTTCGCATTCAGCGCACCGTTCGCAACCGTCATGCCGGTATACCCGTCAATCGCAACGATCTCGTCGATGAAGGACAGATCCAGCGTGCTGTCAGCAGAGATGCTGTACACATTGTTAGAAGTCTCAGTGGCACCAGGAATGTCGATCATGATGTTGTCCATCTTCTCCTCGGTGGTCAGATCGATGGCAATATCAGCGTCGGCAGTCTTGGAAGCGGTACGGCCCTGAGGCACAGTCAGCTTGGGCTCATCCACCTGATAGGCAGACTGAACCACCATCTCGGTGTTGCCAACCAGCTCAACCGCATAGTGACCAGTGGTATTCAGAGAATCGCCGCCGGTCTTGTTGTCAGTACCAATCCGGAAATCAACCTCAGTGGTGGAACCAGAGAAGTCACAATTCTGGATGGTAACCTTCTCAACACTGGCCTCGCCAACATTCTTGGGAATGTCGCCAGCAGCCGCGTCAGAAGCACCACCGCGCTGAGTGATCTTAATCGCAGCCTTGTCGCCCAGATCACCAGTGAAGGTAGCACCGTCGATGTTGACCACAACATCCTGAACAGCAACCAGGTTCAGATCGATCGCGTAGTCACCCTTGGTGTTCGGATCGTCCATAGCACCGATCGCGCAGTTATTGAAGGTACCGCCGGTGATGTTCAGCAGCTTGATGTTGGTACCATAGATGGCCTTGCTCGCATAGCCATTCATGTTGACGTTCTCCAGAGTCAGTTCACAATCCATCTGATTGTTATCGGTCTGATTCTGAGAGATGATACCATAGGTAGTACCACTATCAGCGCCGGCCAAAGTCATGTTCTTCAGGGTCACCTTGCTGGTACCAGTACCCTCGGCCTGCAGCTTGAACTGACCAGCAACGGTAGCGCCCTGGCCATCAATGGTAATGGTCTTACCAGCAGGAATGGTATTGATACCGGAGATGTTCTCAGTCAGCTTGACGGACACAGAACCCTCAGCAGAGGCAGCGTCATTCATCGTCTCGTACACGACAGTCTCATCATCATTCACGATGGTGCCCAGACGAGACCGATCAGAGGTGTAGTAAATGAAGCCCTTCAGGGTAGTACCAAAGCCCTGGATCTTGGTCAGCTCAGGAGCAGTCACGACATCCTGATCCGTGATCTCGGTGTAGACCTCAGCGTTCTCAGCGAAGGTGCAGCCGGTACCGACAGTGAAGTTCGGCTTAGAGCCATCAGAGCCCTTATCCACATTCACGCCGCCCCAGGCATTCCCGGAGGTGTGCAGCCCATTCGCGACAACAGTAGCGCCAGCAACCTGAACACCGCAGTTACCACAGTTCTGAGCAGTGACATTCTCCAGAGTGACATTGGCAGCGCTGCCGAAGCAGACAATACCGGACTTGGTCTTCTCATTGCCGATCACGGTCAGGTTCTTGATCGTGCTGACAGCATTGGAAGCGCCCAGAATATGATTGGCATTGGTGCCAACCCAGGTCTCATTGTCGGCAGTGATGGTGTGATCGGCACCATCAAAGGTGATACCAGTGGGGATCACAATGACAGGATTGTTGGGAGTCGCATTCACCTGGTTGTTGGAGACAGTGATATCCTTCTCCAGCTTCACGGTGTCCTCAGCCTTGGCAGCAGCCAGAGCCTCAGCAACGGTATGATACCGAGCAGTACCGATAGTGGCCTCAGGATCAGCGATCCAGGAGGAGGTCACGAAGGAGGACAGGCTGTTGAAGTGAGCGTCCATACCATTCACGTTGGTATAGTAGAACTTGGCAGTGCTGGTCATCTTCTCCACGGTGTCATCCGCAGGCAGGTTAGCAGCCATGAACTCCTTCAGAGTAGCCAGCTTACCAGCATCGATCGGAGCGGCAATCTCAACCTGCTTCTGCTCACCAGCGACAGGATTCAGAGTGAAGACAACCTTGCTCAGGAAGGGGATGGACTTCAGCATATCGCCGAATCCGATGGTATCAGTCAGCAGAGAAGGAACGACCTTCAGTACAGTCTCGGTCCAAGAGAGACCATCGCCGCTCTGATTGGTGATAGACAACTGATCGTTGTCGATATTCTCCGCGAATACGGCGTTGATGATCGCACCAGCCGTATCCAGCTGATCATAGTCAGAGGTTACCACCAGAGTATAGGAAGCAACTTCCTCACCGGCGATGATCTCGATGACCACATTGGCAGCAGGCCAAGTGACCTCATAGTGCAGCTTGCTGTTCAGGAACTCCTTCAGAGAGGCAACATCGATACCCTCGGTGCTTTCCTCACCAACCGTAACCTTAACCTTGGTGAGGTTCTTGATCTGAGAAATGGTATCAAAAATACCAACCAGCTGCAGATCAGCAGCCTCATCCACATGAGTCGTCACATTGTAGTTCTTATCCGAAGACTTGACCACAGTGGCATCCTCACCGCTATAGGTGTCCAGATACTTGTCGACTTTTGTGAACTCTTCAGCCTGATTGAAGTAGCTCACATTCAGTTGATAGACAATACTGGCCATATCTGTTACACATCCTTTCTACGAAAGTATATTATATCGACGCTTGTAGAATTATCGATATTATAGAAATGTTCACACTATTATTTTAATGGTATACCCCATCTCCTAAGTGCCGGTAAGGTAAAAACTACCAATAAACGGCCTTATGTGGGTGTAAATGGTGTAGTTGAAGGTCTGATTTTGGAATCCGATCATCCCCTTGGATATGAGGAGGGAGGAGAACTCCCTCCTTACGAGGGAATCGATGCCGATACTCTGGGTGGTCATACTGCAGATGATTTTGTATTGGATACCGAGTTTACTACTGCATTAGCAGGTAAAGCGGATAGTGTTCACACTCATGAAATCGCACAAGTTAATGGGTTACAGACTGCATTGGACGGAAAGTCCCCTGCTTCTCATACCCATACCACTGCACAGGTAACTGGATTGGATACTGCACTTGCTGGAAAAGCTAATAGTAGTCATACCCATCCAGCGTTTCAGATTAGTGCTGGTACCCTCAGTGGTTCTGTGGTAGCAAATGCCAGTGCAGTTTCCAATATTGGGACAAAGCAAGTGCGCAATATCTATGCTGGTACTTCTGATATTGGAGTGGGTGCATCGTTACCTACCGGTGATATCTACCTTGTTTATGAATGAGGTGGGTTAAATGAGCAAAGGTATCTATAATGGTGCAGGTGGAGTATCTCATAAATCGAAGAAACTCTACATTGGAGCAAATGGCGTATCCCACAAGGTGAAGAAAGGATATATTGGAATTGCTGGCCAAGCCAAGCAATTCTACACAAGTGGATTTAAGTGGAGTAAATATACAGTAGTATCATATTCATCCTATGAGTTAAAGCTAGTATCAAGTTCTAACTATAGGCATTATGGTGTCAATGAAGACTCTGAGTTCAGAGGATATATGAGCTATATAATCAATAATCCTAATTATAATACACTTGATGATTATGTGGATATGTATAGTTCGACTGATCGACCAACTGTTGATCGAAGTGGCAATATTATTTTTACAAACGAAAAATATGAAGATGAAACACAATGTAGAGAATCTGCTGATTTTGATCGGGGTCGTGGCTGTATACCTATTTATTACAATGAAAACATGATCAACAATAAAGAGGTCTTTTTTCACGTAGATGATACAGACAAACGCAGAACGATGTATGATTTTTCTACAGGTAAAATTAATTGGAGTTCAGGTGGATATGACCCAATATTGTATATGAAGAACAGTGGTCCTGCTACGTGTTTTAGTTATTCTTCATCCGATACAATATATGATGGTGGAGGCTATAGTGATCATATTTGTATTCGAAAATATCAACCCGAGAAAGTGACAAACTATAGCAGAGGAACACACATTGGAGACGTTGAATCTGATAATCCATCTGCTTACCCAAGCAATGGTCGTCATTCAGACGGTTACTGGTACGTCTTCCAAGGTGAAGCATAACGGGAGGTACACTATATGAGTAAAGCCATCTACTGGGGGGGGGTACCTCCCGTAAAGTAAAACGTGTGTACTTGGGCATTGGCGGTGTATCTCATAAAATAAAAAAGGGATACATCGGCGTGAACGGAAAAGCTCAGCTGTTCTATAGTAGCGGTAGAATATGGAAGAAGTATACAATAAAGTATAATACCATTTATCAAACCAAGCATAC
>ERZ1090869.747-NODE-748-length-16285-cov-92.939556_pt1 | contig 16285 bp, 19 predicted proteins | sample MGYA00478474_ERZ1090869 | MGnify/ENA primary metagenome ERZ1090869 (study PRJEB33644, sample SAMEA5815748) | chicken gut metagenome | biome: Chicken; feature: Gastrointestinal Tract; material: Caecum | place: Ireland | collected 2019-01-01 | study: A study of the... | reverse complement strand
GCGGGGTTCTTTTTATTTCAATTCGCAATTTCTACGGATTACAGGAATGCTCCTTTTTCGTGAGATGAAAAAAGGCCAGACCTCCCGGCCCGGCCAGCTAAAAAACTCCCCCTTTCGTTTTAGTATTAAGAACACCTAACAAAACCGAAAAGCGATCAAAGCGGCAGCAAGGGTGAAAAAAGCCAAATGGATATCAGCTCTGCGTTCATATCGGACGAGCAGGCGCCTGTATCGATGGAACCAGGCAAAGGTTCGCTCAACAACCCAGCGGTGCTTTCCAAGATGAGAGGAACTGTCCACCCCATGTCTGGCAATGCGGTGCTTTATATGTCTCACGGTGCACGCCTGTCTGCAAAACGGAAAATCGTACCCTTTATCAGCGTGAAGTTTCTGAGGACGGCAAGTGGGTCTCCCGTGCAAATTTCGCAGGGAGGGCAGATGATCCAGTATATATTCCAGCATTTTGCAATCATTCACATTGGCGGCAGTGAGACCGACAACAAGCGGAATGCCATTGCGATCCGTTATGAGATGATGTTTACTTCCGGGACGACCTCGATCTACGGGGTTGGGGCCTGTGTGTTCGCCCCCCTTTTTGCCTGGATGACAGAGCCGTCAATACAGGCTCTGCTCCAGTCGATCTTTTTCGTATCGTGTAAATTTTGCAGGATGACATGGTGAAGGCTTTCCCAAACACCAGCTTCCTGCCAGTCCCGAAGTCTGCGCCAGCAGGTCATACCACTGCCGCAGCCCATCTCCTGTGGCAGGTCTTCCCACGGTATCCCTGTCTTGAGTACAAAGATAATTCCGGTCAAAGCTGCCCGGTCAGGTATACGTGGACGGCCTCCTTTGGGCCTGGGCTTATGTTTTGGCAAAAGTGGTTCTATCTGACTCCACAGTTCGTCGCTTACCAGTTTCCTGGGCATTTGCTTCACCCCCACTGGTATTTTACTGCTTATTCCTCTATTTGTCAGGTTTTGTTAGGTGCTCTAAGTCAGCACCACTCCTTTCCCAAACCGGGCCATGAAAAAAACGCCGCCTTTTTCTTGAAAAAAGCGACGTTTTAGTGTAGGTTGGCTCGGTTTTTTGTTGTGATTTATGATTATGCCTTTGTAAAGAAACCTAATGGATTTGAAATAGTCCTGGATTTCTTCTGTCAGAAACTGAGGCATCTGAATAACTCGAACGCTTTTGGGCGTCTTGGGATCGGTAATGACATCCCGCCCCTTGAGCCGTTGATAGGATTTTGTGATGGACAAGAGCCCCTTTTCCAAATCGAAATCCGACGCCGTCAATGCCAGCAGTTCTCCTTCCCGGATACCGCACCAATACAACACTTCAAAGGCGTAATAAGATTGCGGCTTGTCCATGACGGTCTCGGCAAACTTGAGATACTCTTCCTTCGTCCAGAACAGCATCTCTTTGTGTTTGTCCTTTCCCATGTTTCCAGCTATCGTTGCCGGGTTCGACTTCAAACCATAGAACCGTATCGCATGATTGAAAATGGCACTCAGCTGATTGTGGAGCGTTTTTAAATAGGCAGGCGAGTATGGCTTTCCGTTAGGGTCCCGGTACTGGATCATCTCATTCTGCCAGGCAATTACATCCCTAGGCTGGATATCCTCCAACCTTCTGTTTTTAAAATACGGCAGAATTTTTGTTTGAATGATGTTTTCCTTCGTGGACCAGGTATTCTCTCGAATCCGGTCTCTTTTGTCTGAAATATAAAGTTCTACAAACTTCTCAAACTCCATGCTTACATCTGCTGACTTCTGGACCAGAAACTCCCGTTCCCAGGCCAGGGCAGCCTTCTTGGTTGGAAAGCCCCGCTTCATCTTCTTTTTCTTGATACCCTTCCAGTCCTCATAATAAAAGGACGCATACCAGGTTTCCTTCACTGGATCTTTATAGGCCGGCATTCCTTCACCCCTTCTCCTCTGCCCCGTAGATCTTCTCCAGAAAATACCGGCGGCTGACACGACCCCCGATGGTCGTGAAGCCCCGGGCCTGCAGTTCTCCATTCCACTGACGGATCATCTTGTATGCCAGGGCCTTGGAGACACCCAGCTCATTTGCCACTTCGGCTGCACTCATAAAGATTCTGTTTTCCATTGGCTCTTCCTTTCTCTGACGGGTTTGATTCTTTAGTGCCGTTCTTCCCACCCAGTCTCCGACAGGCAAATCCCCTTTTCGGTGCTGTGTCGTCCCCTTGCGGGGCGCTCGCTTCTTTTCAGAAGGTCTTGGCGGTTTGGACTGGGTGGGCGGTCATTCAGTTCACTAAGCTTTATTGCTTAATACATATTATACTAAACAAATTCTGTTAAGTCAATAGGCTAGCCAAAATTTTATTGAACTTTTTTGTTTAGCTTTCTCTTGCCATTCCATTTTCTATATGGTATACTGAATTCAGCAAAAATGTTTAGTATGGAGGTTCAGCCATGTCAGTCGGTGATCGAATCAAGCGTGCCCGCAACTTTCGAGGCATGACCCAGAAAGAGTTGGGCATTGCCGTTGGCTTTGATGAAAAAAGTGCAGATATCCGTATCGCGCAGTATGAAAGCAACACTCGCACCCCCAAAGAAGACTTGCTCCGTAAGCTAGCAGAAGCTCTGGATGTCAACTTCCGCTCCCTATATGAGCCCACCTTGTATGCTGCAGAAGACATCATGTATACTCTGTTCGAATTGGATGAGCACTACCCCAGTACCAAGCTGTATGAAGTAAGCGATCCTGATTCCTCCAGTTCCCACATGGCAGTCAGCTTTAACTACCGGCTTTTGGATGAGTTCATGCGGGAGTGGCAGCAGCGGAAAAAGGAGCTGCAAGCCGGCCAGATCACCAAAGAGGAGTATCAAGAATGGAAACTCAATTGGCCCCAGACCTCTGACGGCTGCGGGAAGTTCCAGCCCAAGAAAAAGTGGAAAAAAGAATAAGGGACACAAAAATGCCCTCTGAAAAACTTACCGTTTTCCAGAGGGCATTCTCATGTCCCTATGTTTGGAGTAATCCCCGTTAGCATCAATTCGGTATCAAGAAGGCGCATTGCATTCAAAATATCGCGTAGATACCAAGTTTTTCAAGGAAGTTTGATTACTCCATCTCGCTCCAAAGCCAGCCAACTTAAGCAAATTTGATTAGGTTATATTGTTGGAGGTATTTGGATTCTTTTCATTATTCTATGAGCAGACGCTACCTGCTTTTGGTTGCCAATCTGTTGCCAGCCAAACATCTGCAGGAATCTTATTTGTATTATACCTAAAAACCAGGACAAATTCAATCCATCGACTGATTTCCCTAAATTCTTCCATATCCTTTGTATTATAATAAGGTGGATCACAGTCACCCACAATGGATCTTAGAATAAAGGAGGATCTGTCAATGAGAAAAAAGAGCAAACTGCCGGACAACCTATACCACTTCACCAGTCTCGTAAAATATCGGATTATTCTCGAGTCCGGCAAACTTGCCCTGACTCCTTCCAATCTGAAATTTGATCCTGAGACATTCCATTACGAGCCCATCTACTTCCAGGATCAGGAAATCGGGATGCAGGCGGTGGACAAGTACAAGGACCACCATCCGGTTGTATGGCTCACTGCCAACGACCAGGTGACAGCCCAAAACACTGGCTTGTCCGATGACAAGCTGATGTGCCGGATCAACATCAAGACCGACGGACGATTCTGGAGATATCTCCGGTGGCGTGACTTCTGCGACAAATATCACGCTGACCGTTTTGCGACGGCTGCACTCAAACAGTCAGCTTCCGATCACGCGAACTGGTACATCTGTGAATCGGAGATTCCGCTGGCCGACTTTGCCAAGGTCGAGTTCCTAGATCAGGATGGGCTTTATAAGGAAGCACATCACATTCCAGGATTCTCGCTAGAGGATGTAGCGCCGGAGCTGTTTGCGTAAAAGATTCAAATAAAATTAAATATTGGCATTGCCCCGGTATACCCGGTTTCAAGGTATACCGGGGTTTTCTTTTTTATTCTACATCGCTCCCAATAGCCGATCACTAAGCAAATTGCCGATGAAAATCACATCAAATTATCGGTATCTAGAGAGTAGAGACCACCTGGTTTTTGAAATTCACATTTTGAAACGTAATAGGCTATTATTGCATTTCTATTTTTGTAGTGTCGTCCTTGGTACAGTTATGCATACATCCAACAACTTATGAAGATATGAAATCTGAGTCAATATATCCACTGCATCCTTCTCATTTACGTCCCAGTGGATCCTCAGTTCATGTGCAGTGACATTCCTGACCATGTGAATCACACCACAGAGCATTTCCTTAAGCCCATTTTGTTGGTTTTGTTCACTACTGGTTCGCAACGAATTATATGCGACATACGGATTGCTAACTGCAAAAGCAGTATTGAACAATTGTGCTCCATCTGTTGTTAACCCTGACATAGTTCTCACTCGATCACACAAGCTCTTCGCAGCTTCTTGGACAGCATGAAAATAATCCTCTGCCAACAATTCATCGCGGCAACATTTCAACACTTCTGAATGTGCACCGTAACCAGTTAGCTTCTCACGTAGTGCTTTCGTTCTCCGCTGGACTTCGCTAAGACTTTGAGCTTTTGAGACCGAATAAAACTGTCCATCGTCCCTTATTTCAACACCTACAAGCATCAAAACCTGATTGAGCTTAAACCTTATCCGTCCATATCGTTCTGGATTATTTAGTCCTTGAGCGGGCTCCATACAATACTGTATAAATTGAAAAACAATATTGGTAGAACCACTTTTATTTACAGCAACGCAAAAGGCATTATACAGACGCTTCCACTTTGTCAGTCCGGAATCCGGATCATCTATACGGCACTGAGCAAGGAGATGTCCAAGCTCAGAACCTGTGAACCCAGCGTCAGTGTCACCTATGATACGCGCTATTTGTTCAATTTGATTCGGTGTTAGTCGTGGTAGTGTCATCAACTATTTCCTTTCTGATAAAACTTATACCCGCTTGTTTCATTGATCGCCATTGACCAAGCAAGTTCCCCTCCGTCAAAGCTTCATAGCAGAACAACCAATACCGATCCATGTCTGTGTTTTTCAGTTGCCTGGCTACTTTATTAAGTGGCTTTACCTGTGTTGCTTTTCTGTTCCAATGATTCTGCTTCATAAAGTAAATCCATGTCATAATCATCAGCAGGCAATCTCCACTCCTGATCACATAGTCCTGCGCTCCAATATAATCCTTCTCAAAATCATCCAGCACAAAGTCAAATCGGATAGCAAAATAAATCAAATAGCACAGGCTCTCATAATCATTTAGATTGACTGCCTCTCGATATATTGTATCTGAAAATGCCTTGATGTCGCTTACGTCAACTCCATACGGTGTGAACACATACTCTTCCATCAAAGGTAAAAGGTATGGATACAGCGCTGCCATATGCATGAATCGTTTTGCTGCCAATTTCTTTCCGTTGGCAGAGAGCTTTGAGCCTTTTAACTTTTTAATAGAATAATTAATAATTGCGCAGTTGCCCGTTTCCGTTGCTAGCATTAAAGCCGTATCAATAAACGTGTTAACCTGCGGATATTCGACCATTCCCGATTTACCGACTTTGGGTAAATCACTCAATTGATGTTTCCAGTTTTTCTCTACGCCAATAGGAAGTTCAATAACCTTTGTCTTCTTGTGATTCAAAGGCAAATCAAATTCACGAAGAGCCTCTTCAAGATCTCGTAAGAATCGTTGCGCCTCATCATGACTGTTAACATAGCAATCGTAGTCATCTATGTTCCTGGCATAACGATAGCCCTTATCATAGAGTTTCTTATCTACCACAGTCAGAATAATCTCTGAAAGCAGGTTTGAAGTATGCGGCCCGATGATGAGTCCATGCGTTTCACCATTGCGCATATCTGAACATGCTTGATCAATCCTATTATACCAAGCGTCATCATGAATTGTTCGCTTTGCTCTTTCTTTTCCCACTAAAGCCCACGGTATTGAATGTGTATAAATGTTTGGAAAGCATGTGGAGATATCAGCCTGAACAAGAAAGCGGCTCGTTCCTTTGTCATGCATCAGTAAATCTGACTCCGGGTTACCATCTACTCGCCAGTTTTTATAATTCATCTCAAATATCCGTTTTTTATTATACTCTTTGCGAATATGAATTCGGCTGACACGATAACTCTGCCCATCCGTCTGTGCATGAAAATGGGTGCATATTTTATCCCAGTTATCCCTAAGTTCAGCGCATACTCTTTGATACTTAAAAGGATTCGGGATTCCCATAAGCCGTGGTATACTGATACTACGCATTACCCGAAAGGTTATGTATTCATTCCAACCCGATTCAAACGAATCAGGTACTGTTTTGCAGTAATTGAAGAACGGAACAGCGGTAAATACAGGCGGGAGCTTTTCGGCAAAGAAACCATATGCGAGAAGACCTTCATAAAGTTCATCGGGAGATATTTCATCCATAAAATCTGTATACTTTTTATCCACTGGTATATTTACCTCCAGTTCTTTATCACCTGCTGAAATAGGTATTATTTGATTTTTTCAAATATTTAGGCGTTTTCTCACAATTTTTCGATTTGTAGTGCTTGAAACATCATACGTTCCTCCTAGTCTGCGCCGCTTATCGCACATGGGCTTCGATGCATTTTCAGGAATGACTCAAATACGGCTCAATTTATCGCAACTTCAATGCGATTTTCTTTGCATAAAATTTGAACTTGACGGACGGTTACGCCCCATTTTTTCAGCAGCTTCTTGTGCAGTTATATAGCTACTCATTTAAAATACTTCATACGCACTTGCACAGCCTATAAAATAAGATTTCTATTTTTTAGTATATTCGTTTAAACCAAATCTGTCAATTTCGGTGATTACAATTTTTCCGATCTTTTTGTACCTTTCAGCGTATTCAACTAAATCTTTTGCATTGCTCCCCGGCTGCCAGGCGTAGGCAATCAGGTAATCCACATGATCCACAACATATCGGTTTGCTGCCACGATGGCTGCCCTATAGGGCACTTTCTCCATTCCAGGAGGGTAGAACAAGCTGTCAAATCCTTCCGGCTTTTGGACAGGCTTCTTTGCTGGATGATAAGGAAGCAGCAGCGTCAGTTCCACTTCCGGGTGCTGAGCCTTTGACTCCTTCACTGCCCTGGCAGCAAGGCTGTCAAACCTGCCATAGTGCCCTACGATGAACTCCCCCACCCCAAGTTCTGTGATATGGCGCTCCACTTCAGCCAACAATGCCGGGTAAATGGTATCCGGAGCATCTCTATGGCCAATGAAAAAGCAGGTCTTACAGGTTGCACTCATATTATCACCCCTTTTGAGTTATTTTAACTCAAAAGAGTTAATCTTTGCAAGTTAAACCGGGTATCATCTTCTTAGAAGTGAGGTGGTGCCCCTTGTGTATCGGTGAAGCTGTCAAAGAGCGGATTCTGGAGCTATGCCGGGAGAAAAATATTTCCATTAACAAGCTGAGCACCATGAGCGGTGTCACCCAGTCCACCGTGAACAACATCGTCAGTGGCCGCAATCGGAGCGCCACCATTTCCACCATCAAAAAGCTTTGTGATGGCCTGGGAATTACTATCGAGCAATTCTTTGATTCTGACCTGTTCCGGGATCTGGATCAGGAACTCCAGTAAAATAAAAAAGCCCGCCTGTACCCGCACATCAGCTGTACGGGTACAGGCGGTTTATCATTTCATACGGTACTGTTCTTTAGACTTTCTCCTTCTGGGGCTTGGCTTTGGGGCGTTCAAACAGATGCCAGAGTTTGTTCCTCTCAATCTCTGCTTCATAGCTCTGGAGCTTCTTTTTAAGGGCTGCATTTTCCTGTTCAAGGCCTACTTTGCTCAGCTGACGCCGGACTGATTTATACTCCTGTAATTCTGCATTCAAAGCGGCCACTTTGGTCTTCAGTTCCCCAATCAGCTTATTAGCGGCGTCCAAAGCTTTCTTGAAGCCAGTTGCTTTATGCTCCTGGGTACAGTACTTCTTGGCAGCGGCTGAAAGCGTTTCATATTCTGAGCGCTCCAGAATCACCTTGGAAGAAAACGGAACGGCCCGGGCTTCGATCTGTTCCACTTTCTGGATCTCCACCTGCTGCCGCTGGACTTTCTCCAGCTTCTTTTCCAGAGAGGCAGCCTGCTGCGCTTTCTCCTGGGTCTGCTCGGTCAGGGCCGCCAGCCTTTCCTGCTCCTTCTGAACCTTAAACTGGGTCACGGTCAAATGCTCCTCCGAGCTGCCACGTTCCCCTCGTTCAATATCAGTATACCCCGCTTCCTGCATATACCGGAAGAAGTCATCCTGGAGGACACTGTAGGATTTCTTGAGAATTGGTTTTCCCTTCTCGGTCCTCAATGGCTCACCGGTGGTTTCGTCCAGAATAGGTTTGGAGGCCCACTTCTTGCTCATACTGACCTGCATAATGGTCTCCTTCACCTTTCCCACCAGGGACTTATCTTTGCAGCGTTTGGTCCAAAGGATTTGCTTTTCTACCACTGGGACGTAGACCACATGGAGGTGGTAGTGGTACACGTCCTGACCCAGGGCATCTGACATGGCCCGGTTGCGTTCATCGGCGTGCATCACTGCGGACAGGATATATTGCTCCCCGCCCACAATCTTGATGGCAGCCTGGTAGGCAGCCTCGTAAAATTCTTTGGCGAACTCATACCCGCCCCGGTTGAAGAAGTAAGCAGAGTTCACGTCAAAGACCAGCTCTCCATACCGGAAGGCATCTTCCTTGAGGCCACGGGTGGAGATGACGCCGGCTGCCTCCATTCGCTCAAACTGCTCCAGATAGCTGCCATCCGGCTTCTTGAAATGGACGTTCAGGTGGGAGCGTTCCGGGACAATATCCGGGTTGACGTAGGAGTCTTTCTCGCGCTCGTTGTGCTGCTGGGCATTTTTCAATTTCTGTGTGGTTAATCTCATATTCCTCGCGCTGGTACGGTCGATACCGTCGCCTCTTGCCATAGCGCTCCTTTCTCGCCCACTGGGCGGCAAGATACGGGGAGGCCCAGGAGATGCACTTCTGCGGAAGTGTAATAACCCACTATGACACTTTCAGCCGGAGGCTGCAAAGTGCCGTGGGTTCTCCGAGGGGGATTGCGGCTCCTGCGGGAGCCGCTCTGGTCTGCGGTCAAATAAGGAATCCCGCAGACCAGTCAGGGCCATCGGCCCTGTGCAGACTCGCCTCCCCATGGTGTGCTCATTCTGCAATCTGTGACGGTTGTGACGATGGTGACGGTACTTCATACACCCCTTTCAGGCATCGTCACAACCGTCACCATCGTCACGTCTGGGCGGCTGCCAGTGCCAAACTAATTCGGCTGCCGTTCCGGCCATGGGTATTTTCATACCGGATATTAAAGTCATTGAACAGCTTAGATGCCCGAACATTCAGCCGTTTGGTCAAGGCGTTGGCCTGGAGTTCCAACCCCAGGGCTGCGATCAGCTCGGTGGCACTTCCTTGCCAGGTGGGAGCCTCTGCCGTGAGCAGAGCTGCCACCTTTTCCAGAAGAGGGTCTGGGGGCTCCTTCCAGAGTTCTTTCTCTGCGTGGTCGAACTCCCAGATCAACCGTTCTTCATCCCGTACCAGGTACACCCGCTGGTCCGGCTGATCTCGACCAACCACATCCAGCGTGGCTGTTCCCTTGGTTCGTTTTTCTTTTTGGAGTACAAAGGCACCGTCCGCACAGCCCAACAGACCCGTGGTGCCGGAGATCATATCAAATTTATCCCCCGCCGGGGTTTTCCGAGTATGATGGACAATCAGCAGGCAGATGCCATGCTTGTCCGCGAACTGTTTGAGGCTCCCGATGATCTGGTAATCCTCCGAGTAGCTGTAGCCGTCTCCCGCTGCTTCCCGGACCTTCTGCAAGGTGTCAATGATGACCAACCGGGTATCTGGATGCTCTTTGATGAAATACTCCAGCTGTTCATCCAAGCCGTTTCCCAGCTGCTTGGCATCAGTGGCAAAGTGAAGCCGGTCGGTCCCTTCCACCCCGAACATTCGGTACATCCGTTCCTGTAGTCTGCGGTGGTCATCTTCCAGAGCTAGATACAAGACCGTTCCCGGATTGACCTTATATTCCCACAGATCCTGCCCGGTGCTGACATGGTAGGCGATCTGTGCCACCAGGAAGGATTTGCCCACCTTGGGAGCTCCTGCAAAGAGATACGTCCCCGTATACAGCAACCCTTCGATGACCGGAGGCTTGCTCTGATAAGCGGTGTCAAACAGGGTCTGCAAGGTAATGGTGGGGAGATATTCCGGAGCCATCATCTTCTGCCGCAGACGTGCCCGCTCCCGCATGTTCAACTTTGATTTTTCATCGCTTTCATTGATTTTTTCATCCGAAACTGGTATACTTTCTACTGTAGAGTTTTGATTGGACTGCCCTTCATCTGCGCCAACAGATGAGCCCAGGGCAGTCTTTTCTTTTTCGTCAATTTCCATAGGCAGATTCCTCCTTCATTCCATCCAGAATGATAGCGATCATCTGGATTACTTCCAGCAGTTCCTGATCCGTTTTTGCTCCGGCTTCAATTCGTTGAAGTTCCTCCAAAACGGCCGCCAGCTGCTCCCGCAATGCCTTGAATACCCGGGGATTTCCCTGGACGATCACCTCCCTTCCCAGCAGCCGCCGGGTGATATAGTCCTGCTTGGTCAGCCCCGACAATTTCACATAGGTTTCCAGCTGCTTATCCTCTTCCGGCGACACCCGGAAAGCTACAGTTTTATTCCGCCAGCGGTTGTGCTCATCACGATTTTTTTGAGACATTTTCTATTCCCCTTTCTACATCCAGTTTGTCTGCCATCTCAGCTTGCCGGGACGGGAACATGTGCGCATAGTTATAGGTGATTTCTATGCTCTCATGACCCACTCGGTCGGCAATTGCTGTGGCAGAGAAACCCATATCAATGAGCAGAGAAACCGCACTGTGTCGGATATCGTGTACCCGAATGCACTTCACTCCGGCTTCCTTTGACCCTCGCTTCATCTCCCGGTAAAGATAGCTCTTCGTGACCTGAAACATCCGATCCTCTGGCCCGATCCCATACAGCATCTTGAGATAGTCCTGTATTTCTTGAACCAAGAATTTTGGCATGCGGATTATCCGGTTGCTTTTTTCTGTTTTTGGGGTTGTAATGAGGTCCCGTCCGTTCAGGCGCTGGTAGGATTTTGTGATGGATACAGTCCCCTTCTCGAAATCAAAATCAGAAGGCGTCAAGGCCAGTAATTCACCCTCGCGGATACCACACCAGTACAGCATCTCAAAGGCGTAATAAGAGAGAGGTTTATCCATCATCACCTCGGCAAATTTCAGATATTCCTCCTTGGTCCAGAAGAGCATTTCACGGTTTTTCTTCTTTCCCATACTGCCGGCTTTTTGGCAGGGATTATTCTGCAAATTATAAAACCGAGTCGCATGATTAAAAATTGCGCTGAGCTGATTGTGCACCGTTTTGAGATAGACCGGAGAATACGGTTTTCCGTGTTCATCGCGGTATTCAATCATCTTGTTTTGCCAGGTGATAATCTGCTGGGCTGTAATCTGACTCATTCTCAATTTTCCGAAATAGGGCAGCAGTTTGGTGCGGATGATATGCTCCTTGGTCGCCCAGGTATTTTCCTTCAGACGTGTTTTCATGTCGGCGGTATAAAGCTCCACAAAGCTCTTGAAGGTCATATCCAGGTCCGCACTGCTCTTAATAAGCTGTTCTCGTTCCCATGCTTGAGCCTCTCGTTTGGTTTTAAATCCTCGCTTTTGGGTCTGTTTCTTTTCTCCATTCCAGTCGGTGTAGCGGTAAACAGCCCGCCAGGTTCCTGTCTTTTCGTCCTTATAAACAGACATCAGCTCTCCCCCCTTCCGTCTTCGCTATAGCACAACTTCTTCATAAAATACTTTCGATTAATCCGGCCTGAGACGGTGATATATCCCATCTGGGCCATTTCCTCGTTAAGTTGGCGGACGATCTTATAGGCATGAGATTTGGAGATTCCCAGAGCCTCTGCCACTTCGTCCACTCGCATAAAAATCTTTTCTTCGCTCATTTGGATTCCTCCTGTTTTCTGGATGCCGCTGTTTTTTATTCAGCGGCTTTTTGTAGGTTTGATTCGGTCGGTTTTCTTCCACCAGGCTGCCGGTAGTGGGTCGGCACTCATTTTTCAATCTCCGATTGACTTACGGAGCCTCTCACCCTATCGCCTGCGACGGTTGTGATCTCGCTCGGGCTGTAGCTGGTGGGGAGTCTCTCTTCCCTATCCTCGTCGCCTCCTCCGGGGACTGCCCGGATTCTTCGGGGTTCGGGTTCGCTCATTCCTTGCGGAAGTCCTGGCGTCCCCTCCCCGATCTGGCTCTTACAGAGAAGTTGTTGTCTGGTGGTTCTTCATTCAGTTTTCAAGGTCCGGTCGTACTAAGCATTTTTGTTTACCATCATTATACTATACAATTTTGCTTAATTCAAGAGGTCGGGCGTGATATATTAAACTTTTTTGTTTTATTTTCTCTTGATTATCTTAAGCATATATGCTATACTCAGTTTGTAACAAGCTAACGAATGGAGATGAATCTCATGGCAATAGGCGAACGCATCCACTTTTTCCGCATTTTAAGAGGAATGACCCAGAAATACCTCGGAATGACCGTTGGCTTCCCGGAAAAGTCTGCCGATGTCCGGCTGGCCCAGTATGAAAATGGCTCCCGGTCGCCCAAAGCTGACTTGACCGCGACCCTAGCCGAAGTGCTGGATGTCTCCCCTCAGGCTCTCTCTGTGCCCGACATTGACTCCTATACCGGCCTGATGCACACCCTGTTCACCCTGGAAGACCTCTATGGCCTCAAGGTCCGTGAGCTGGACGGAGAGATCTGCCTCACAGTGGATGTGCACCAGAACAAGGACGCTGCCCGCCTTCACGAGATGCTGTGCAGCTGGCGGGAGCAGGCTGCCAAACTTGAAACTGGTGAGATCTCCAAAGAGGATTATGACAAGTGGCGGTACCACTACCCTGACTTGGACACCTCTTCCATCCGGCAGAAGGTCGGGCCGTCTCAGGGACTGAGCGATCTGCTCGTAGACACTCTAAAGAGCGAAGAATAAAATCACTGGAAAAGGTGAGTGCAAATGGCATACAGTAAAACCATTCAAATGTATATTTTTGATGGAAACCCAAACGGTCGCATTATGTGCGAACTCTCCAATTGGAACGGCCGCGTTTACAAGATCTCGCGCAATGAATTAGCTGAGTTTTCTAAACGTCAGGATGCCGAAAATACAGGCGTATACTTTCTGCTTGGCAAAGACGAAACCAACGTCGACACCGTCTATATTGGTGAGGCAGAAAAAATTCTGACCCGTCTGAAACAGCATTTGTCCGATCAGGAATACTGGAGCGATTGCATCGTCGTCATCAGCAAGGATAATCTGCTCAATAAGGCGCATGTAAAATATCTTGAGAACAAGTTCTACTCTATGGCTAAGGCTGCCGGTCGCTCTACAGTCATCAACAGCACCATTCCTACCTGTTCCTCCATTTCTGAATATGATGAGGCCATGCTGGAAGAATTTATCGCCGATGCAAAGCTCTTGGTCAATACGCTGGGCTATAAAATCTTTGACTCCATCGCAGAGAGTACGGTCAAACGCCCGGATGAGCAAATGTATTTCTACATCCAGGCCGCTCACGGAGCCAATGCCAAAGGGGTTCGTGTTGCGGATGGGTTCGCTGTTTTGAAAGATTCAGTCATATCCAGCACTGCCGCTTCGCATCTGAGAAGCAGCATAGTCCATCTTCGCACTTCTTTGCTAGAAAAAGGTATTATTGATCAAAACTATCGTTTTACACAAGACTATATTTTTACCAGCCCTTCTCTCGCTGCTACTATTGTGATGGGTAGAAGTGCAAACGGACGGATAGAGTGGAACACACAGAACGGTAAAACCATTCGTGATCTCGAGGAAAACGAATTGACACTCAGCAGTTCCTCAGCCCAGAACTAATATTTTATTCGCTTTTGTGGAAGTCACCCCCTAGATAATGACAAACAAAAAGAGCTACCCGATCCATACAGATCAGGTAGCTCTCTTTTTTAGAATAATGAAAAGTGTTGCCAAACCGTTGCCACGGCGGAGATTTCATCAAAAATCAAACGAAACAACGTTTAATTTTTGCTTTTGGAATTACTCCATCTCAATCGTTGCCGGCGGTTTGCCCGTGCAGTCGTAGAACACGCGGTTGACGTGCTTGACCTCGTTGACGATGCGGCTGGTGACGGTGCCCAAGACGTCCCAGGGAACGTTGTAGCTCTCGGCGGTCATAAAGTCGGTGGTGGTTACGGCGCGCAGGGCCACGGCGTAGTCGTAGGTGCGTTCGTCGCCCATGACGCCCACGCTGTGCATATTGGTCAGGGCGGCATAATACTGGCTGATCTCCCCTGCCAGGCCGGCTTTGGCGATCTCCTCCCGCCAGATGGCGTCCGCGTCCTGGACGATGGCCACCTTTTCCGGGGTTACCTCGCCGATGATCCGGATGGCCAGGCCCGGGCCCGGGAAGGGCTGGCGGCTGACGATGTATTCGGGCAGGCCCAGCTCACGGCCGGCCTGGCGCACCTCGTCCTTGAAGAGGTTGCGCAGGGGCTCCACCAGAGCCTTGAAGTCCACGTGGTCGGGCAGGCCGCCCACGTTGTGGTGGCTCTTGATGACAGTGGACTCGCCGCCCAGGCCGCTCTCCACCACGTCGGGGTAGATGGTGCCCTGCGCCAGGAAGTCCACATGGCCGATCTTTTTGGCCTCTTCCTCAAAGACGCGGATGAACTCTTCGCCGATGATCTTGCGCTTGCGCTCGGGCTCGGTGACGCCTGCCAGTTTGCCGAAGTAGCGGGCGCGGGCGTCCACGCAGACAAAGTTGATGTCAAAGTTGGGGTTGCCCGGGCCAAAAACAGCGCAGACCTCTTCCTTTTCGTTTTTGCGCAGCAGGCCGTGGTCCACAAAGACGCAGGTCAGCTGCTTGCCCACTGCCTTGGCCAGCATGGCCGCCAGCACCGAGGAATCCACGCCGCCGGACAGGGCGCACAGCACCTTGCCGTCGCCGATCTGCTCCCGCAGGGCCTTTACGTTGCTCTCCACAAAGGAATCCATCTTCCAGTCGCCGGCGCAGCCGCACACATTGTAAACAAAGTTGTGCAGCATCTTTTTGCCCTCTGCCGTGTGCAGCACTTCGGGATGGAACTGCACTGCGTAGAGGCCGCGCCCGGCGTCCTCCATCGCGGCCACCGGGCAGTTGGCCGTGTGCCCCGTGACCTTGAAGCCGGGGGCCGCCTGCTCGATGTAGTCGTTATGGCTCATCCAGCAGATGGTGGAGGGCGACACCCCCTCAAACAGCTTACTGCTGGTGTCCACAAAGACCTCGGTCTTGCCGTACTCCCGCTCGGGGGCGTGGGTCACCTTGCCGCCCAGCAGGTGCATCATCAGCTGGCTGCCGTAGCAGATGCCCAGGATGGGCACCCCCCAGGTGAAGATCTCGGGATCACAGCTGGGAGAATCCTCCAGGTAGACGCTGTTGGGCCCGCCCGTGAAAATGATTCCCTTGGGGTTCTTGGTACGGATCACCGCGGGGTCGGTCTTATAGGAATAAATCTCACAGTAGACGTTGTTCTCACGCACGCGGCGCGCGATCAGCTGGTTGTACTGCCCGCCAAAATCCAGTACGATCACCGTTTCATGCTGCTGCATTCTCTTTCCTCCTGCATGCATCCAGAAATATAGGTATATTTTATAGTATACCATATTTCGCCCGGAAAATCGACCGTCTCCGACTTGAAATTCGATCCGGTGCAGATATTTATTTTTTGATCTTCTGCCAGTGGCGCAGTTTGGGCAGCTGGTTTTCCAGGTAGGCGCGCACCTGCTCCGGCGGCATGGTTTCTCCCGCCATATGGCCGGTCAGAAAATCCACCAGAGTCTCCAGATCCTGGTACATGAATTTCCCCTCCGCATAGCACCACTTGCAGTATTCCTCGTTGATGGCACCGTCGGGCTCCCGGCTCATCAGGCTGTCCTCCTCCAGCGGCATCCCGCAGCACTGGCAGATCAGCGTTCGGGGCGAGCCCAACAGGACATTCATCGAGACGTCCAGCACCCGGGACAGCTCCTTCAGGGTGTCTGTGCTGGGCACCGTCTCCCCGGTCTCCCCCATCTAAAGACACCGGGTGTGTTTTTCAAAAAATCATTCTACCTTGCCAATAAAGCGATAGTAAATTTCGATTTCC
>ERZ1090869.745-NODE-746-length-16394-cov-9.017565_pt1 | contig 16394 bp, 19 predicted proteins | sample MGYA00478474_ERZ1090869 | MGnify/ENA primary metagenome ERZ1090869 (study PRJEB33644, sample SAMEA5815748) | chicken gut metagenome | biome: Chicken; feature: Gastrointestinal Tract; material: Caecum | place: Ireland | collected 2019-01-01 | study: A study of the... | reverse complement strand
TACACTTATGCGATCGTCGGCAGCGTCAGATGTGTATAAGAGACAGAAATGAGAGTAGTAAAGGCAAGTACAACGTTAGGAAAAAGGTTAATAGCAATAGGTCAAAAGTATGATGGAACTTTCTTATATCAAGTGTACGACAAATGGAGTACCAAAAAGCAGGAAGCATGGGATAAATGCTATGACGAATACTGTGAAACATATGGAGCACAGCAGTTTTCAATTTGTTCGCATAATAATTATAGTTTTACCTGTTCATGGTTTACACATGAGGGCATGAGATTAGAAACATCTCGTAATAGTTATCTGGTAGTGTTTGATGAATAACATATAAGGTACGGTGAGTAGGTCACAAACAAGGTTCGATTCCTTGCGTACCATTCCACCTAAACAAGGGTGAGATATAATCAAATAGAAAAGGAGAATAAAATTATGGCAAGAAAGAGAATGGTAACAAGAACTGTTATGCAGACAACGGCAGAGGTTATGTCACTTGATGTAACAACAGCAGAGGTACAGGTACGTACTTATGATATTGGTGGACAGTACAACGATGAGGAGTTACTTAAGAAACTCCAGAAACTTTTCCAGACTGACACGCTCAAACTCGTACACATTGAATCGCAGACCAGCAAAGAGGTATTACTTGGCATGGAAGAGGAAGATTTCATCAGACTTGCAAAAGTATTGCCACCGCGCACATCAAATAAGGATGAGGACTAGGCGAAAGCCTAGTGCCTCAAGAAAGGTAGGTTATGTCAATGTTTAATTATATGATTTTGCACAGTAAAAGTCAGGGTTATTGCGTACTCAAAAAGTGCAATGGATTTTGGCAACAAATTTCAAAATGGTATTGGTATTATGGAAATCTGAAAAGATTCTGTAAAGAAGCAAATGAGCCAGCATATTATAAGATAACCGAATAGTGATAATATACACGTAGTTAGTATAAACTAACAAGAGTGCGTGATAGGCACGATTACAGTTCAACACTGTACAATCTTTCGATCAATCTATTGACCTTATACTTGGCAATTAAATAAGCATAAAGGAGTGATAATATGTTATCAATAAATGAACAAGAAATACTTGTTGATGATTTACAAGAAATAGAGACAAAGCTATATACCCTTTTTGAACAACTTGGGTCAGATGATGAACTAGGTAAAGCATGGTATACAGTCTACAAACGCTTACAAAAGGAGAAAGCAAAAGAAGCTAAAATGAAATCTGAAAATTAAATCATTGTTAAAAATTTCACGAAAGTACCAAAATTAGGGTGCGTGACAGGCACGGTTATAGTTTCGACGCTATACACCCTTTAGTGTACAAATGTACACACGAACCTTGACAACAAAATAAAGAAGACAGAAAAGGAGAATGTTATCATGGAAAGAATTTTCACAAATGCACTCAAAAAACAGTTAAAACAGCGTATAAAAGGAGATTTATCTGTACACATTGTTGATGACACATTAATTGTTGACATTCAACCATTAGGTTGTTATACTTGGCATTACACCATTAACAATTTAGATGTACAAATATCAACAGGTTTATCAAGTAGAATTGTAGCAGATGTTATTGTTAAACAGTATAAGAAATATATTCTATCTGAACATTTTTACACAAAAATAATTCAAAGAAAGTGTTGACTTTTCAAGTACAATGTGATACAATGAAATAGTAACAAAGATAAATAACAGTTACGTTGCCAGAGTGGTGTACTCACTTTGCAGTACACCCTCACCCTCTGGACGGTGCAACAAATTGGTAAGTTGCCTAGTGGCAATGCGTTCAAAGCTTGTCCGATCAGCACTAGAATAGGTTCAAACCCTATACCGTCCACTGGTACAATATCGTACCTAACTATAAACAAGCCAAAGGCAGAAAGGAGAACAAAGTGAAATTAAAAACAGTAACTAGGAACCTGGCAATTTTGGCTACCATTATTATGGTAAACGGCATATTTAAAAAAGATAAAGATGTTGTTTATCGTGTAGTAGAAAAAAGAGAAAGGAAGAAAATAATTATGGCAAGAGTACCTATGGTAACAAGAACAATCGTAGCAACAAAAGCAAATGTAATGTGTCTGGACGTGCAGGCAGGTGAACCGTGTAACAAGGTTGTTACAGTACCTCGCACCTACAAGGACGATGAAGCATTGATGAAGAAAGTTCGTCCGTTGCTTGAAACGGAGACACTCAAGGCGGTACACATTGTAGACAAGGAAGAAATCGAAACTTTGTACGGTATGACAGAGCAGGAATTTATTCAGTATGCAAAAGTGCTTCCGCCTAGAAACGGTGCAAACAGTGACGAAGAAGCAGGCAATGAATAACATAAGCAGGTAAAAAACCTAAAACGGCAAACACAACAAAATATTTAATTAAAAGGAGAACAACACCATGATTAACATTAAAGAAATGAGCAGAGAGTTCAACGAAGTAGAGCAGTACCTTATGACTATTGCACCGTCAATCGTTTCAATGAAAGATGTTGAGGACGGCGAGCATATCACAGTTGACGGAGTTCTGATGTTTGAGGATATCAACGAGGACAGTGACGATGTTGTAGAAGTAATGTCAATCATTACACCGGAAAAGCAGGTTTACAGTTGCCAGTCAGCTACCTTCAAACGGTCAATCAATGACATTTCAAACATTATGAAAGGTAAACCTTTTACAGTTATCAAGACGTCTGGCAAAACAAAATCCAACCGTGATTATATTAACTGCGTACTTGATGTTGACTCACTTGCATAAGTTCAGAGTGTAACATGTAGTTAAATGGGGAGGGGCACTCACACTACCAAAGTGGGCGCCCCTCTTATTCATTTATAGGAGGGTGAACGCTATGGCAAAAAGACGAAAACAAACACCTGCGGAACGTGCTTACTCTAAACAAGTAAAGCGCATAAAACAGTTTATGCGTAGAGCAGAAAAACGTGGGTACCAATTCAGTGAAAATGTGTTACCGCAAAAACCTAAACGTGTAACACAAGCAAGTGTACGAAAACTTGCAAAATTAACACCTGAGAAGTTGTACCAGAAAGCAACCTACGGTGGTTTAGCAAGTTATGGTGAGATAGTACCTGGAACAGAGGGTGTAAAGCTGGAACGCTCTTTGAGGGCAAAGAAATCAGCAGAAACTAGAAAATATAGATTAGCAGAACCGAAACAAGAACCAACTAACACCAAAGGATTTATTCCGCCAGAGAATATATCAGAGGATGAATCATTTTTTGACGCTGTTGTTATCACTGGTTTTAAAGCTCATGTTCGACAATTTAATGAACACGCTAGTAATTTATTACTATCATGGCTAGACAGAATACTAGCAACGAATGACGTGCATGATGTTGCAACAATGTTAAACGATGGTGCAGAAGCAGGTTTGATTGTAAATTATCAGATAGTTTATTCCCAAGATAAGCTAACACAGTATATGTCTGAAATGCTAGACTATTTACCAGAAGCAGGTGAACTGTTTAAGGCTGAAATGATGGACGCAATGGAAGAGGAAGAGGACTTCAGTAGTCCACTATGAAGATTAAAAAGTATCGTTACTTTATGTGCGATTTTGAAACAACCGTTTACAAAGGACAGGTTAACACAGAAGTATGGGCTAGTGCGTCCGTTGAATTGTTCACAGAAGATGTAAATATTTTTCACAGTATTGGAGAGCAATTCGATTATTTTATAGCACAGAAATGTAACATAGTAGCGTACTATCATAACTTGAAATTTGACGGTGCATTTTGGTTGTCGTATTTGTTGGTAGATAAGGGATATAAGCAAGCGTACAAAAAGGTAGGAGAGAATGAAAATGATGTTGAATGGTTGCCAGAGAAATTCATGGAAAATAAGTCATTCAAGTATAGCATATCTGATAAAGGTATGTGGTACAGCATTATTATCAAGGTCAACAATCATTTTATAGAGATTAGAGATTCACTGAAACTACTACCATTTAGTGTAAAACGTATCGGAGAAAGTTTTGGTACAAAGCACAAGAAACTTGATATGGAATACACTGGTTTTAGGTATGCAGGTTGTGTAATAACAGATGAAGAAAGAAAGTACATAGCTAATGACGTTCTTGTAGTAAAAGAAGCATTACAAATAATGTTTCAACAAGGTCACAATAAGTTGACAATAGGTTCATGTTGTTTGGAAGAATACAAGTCAATTTGTAAGTCCTCAACAAAGAACGCTCTTGATTACAATGAAATGTTTCCAGATGTGTATGCTATGACGATTGACGAGAAATCACATAGATATCCAAACGCAGGAGAATATATCCGTAAATCATATAGGGGTGGTTGGTGCTATCTAGTAAAGGGTAAAGAGAATAAGATATTCACAAATGGAACGACAGCAGATGTAAATTCTTTGTACCCTAGTATGATGAGTAGTGATAGTGGAAATCGTTATCCAATAGGTGTACCGCATTTCTGGAAAGGAAACATAATTCCAGATATTGCACTTTCAGACGATAGGTATTACTTTGTTAGAGTAAAGACAAGGTTCTACATTAAACCAGATAAGTTACCATTCATACAAATAAAATCGTCACTACTGTATAAAGGTACAGAAGCACTTGAAACATCTGATGTGTATGACAAGCGAACTGGTGAGTATTACACACATTACACCGATAAAGACGGTAATATTCACGACACCAGAGTTGAGTTAGTTTTGACAATGACTGACTATGAGTTATTGAAAGAACACTACGAACTTGTAGACTTTGAGATTTTAGACGGTTGTTGGTTTTATAGTGAAATAGGTATCTTTGACGAGTACATTGATAAGTACAAGAAAATAAAACTGGAAAGTAAAGGCGCGTTGCGTGAGTTGGCAAAGTTGTTCCTTAACAATTTGTACGGTAAAATGGCAAGTAGTATGGACAGTAGTTTTAAACTTGCTTACGTCAAAGAGGATAAAACAATAGGCTTTTTACCAGTTGCAGAAGCAAACAAGAAGCCGGGGTATATACCGGTTGGTTCAGCTATCACAAGTTATGCAAGAAACTTCACAATTAGAGCCGCACAAAAGAACTACCATGGTAAAGACAATAGAGGTTTTATATATGCAGATACAGACAGCATACATTGTGACCTTGAACCAGAAGAAATTGTTGGAATTAAGGTGCATGATAAAGACTTCTGTTGTTGGAAACTAGAGAGCTGTTGGGATATAGCAGTTTTCACCAGACAAAAGACTTATATTGAACACGTTGTTAAAGAAGATTTGAAACCTATTGATACACCATATAACAACATAAAGTGTGCAGGCATGCCACAGAAATGTAAAGACTTGTTTCAAACATCACTTGACGGAACGGCAGACATTAGTGGGTACACAGATAAGGCAACAAAAGTGTTCAAGGAATGGACAGAAGATGAAAAAGAGTTCTTGTTTGAAAATGAAACTGGTAAACCGATAAAGAGGAATCTTAGTGACTTTAGAGTAGGACTAAAAGTTCCAGGAAAATTAAGACCAAAGAGAATACGTGGTGGCATCCTACTTATAGACACAACGTATGAAATGAGGTGATTACTATTAGGTGTATTAACTATGTTGGAGTAACTTGTGTAAATGGTAGTTGTCCAAACGCTTTAGCAAATGAATATCCAGAGTATGGATATGAACATTGTGATTGTAAAGAGTGTGGATATTATAAAGGGTGTACTGATTGTGCATTATATGTAACAGATATGTGTACACCAATTAACGAGAAAGGAGAAATTATGGAAGTTAAAACTATTAAAATTAAATATGTAAAAGAGGGCATGGATAAGGTTGAAATTATTAGTGGCGGAGATTGGATTGATTTACGCATAGCAGAAGATGTCACACTTGAAGCAGGAGAGTTCAAACTAATTCCACTTGGTGTTGCTATGATGTTACCTAAAGGCTATGAAGCATTAGTTATACCTAGAAGCTCAACCTTTAAGAAATATGGAATAATTCAAGCAAACAGTGTTGGGCTGATTGATGAAACATATTGCGGTAACAATGATGAATGGCATTTTCCTGCATACGCTACTAGGAATATCAATATACCTAAGAACACGAGAATATGCCAATTTAGAATAATTGAGCATCAACCACCTGTTGGCATTGTTGAAGTAACAGAATTATCAGAAGTAAACCGTGGTGGTTTTGGTTCAACAGGAGAAAAATAATTGCAGGTGATAATGGAGAATATGTGACATTCATTGAAATGGAATGAATAAGAAAAGCAGGGGCGAACTAAGTTCGTATCCCTGCTATTCTATTTATATCTTTAACTCATGTACCAAACAAAGCGTTCAGCGAAAACGACAAGCGGTATAGGCACTATCGTTTCAAGTGTGCTATCCTATCCACTCATTGATGGATACATGAGAAGATACCTAAAAGTTATCAACACTTTCCACATTATAAGGTGGATAACCTAGTAACTCAACGCACTAAGTACCGCTTCTTTACACCTCATATCCTTAAATCTGAACGCACCACGTTCAAATAGGTATCTAAGGTTAGACAAGAAAAAGTCATTTCTTTTAAGCATTACATAATTCACTTCATGATCTGCTGTTGTTACTGTTATTTTGGTCTTAAAAGTAACATCTGGTTTATCGTCACAATAGATAAAGCCGTCCTCTGTAAATTCTCTCAAACCAAAGTCAGTTCCTTTATATTTGAGAGTACAAATATATCTGCTTCTGCCTGTCGGTTTATCAACAAAACTTTTATTATCATTAAGATATACACATTCACTACTATAAGCAACATAAGCGTTCTTAGCAAATGCACGATTAAAACCACTACTTTTCTGTTCGTCACTTGCACTCTGAATGAAACCTTGTTCAAGCACAAAACCGTCACCACGCAAGAACTTTGTATCGTCTTTCAGTCTTGCACTAATATTCATTTCAACATAGTACGGATTTATGATGCTAACTGGATTACTAAGCATATAAACTGGTACATATCTTACCTGTTCACCTTGACCTCTTGCTACTGACGTATGTACGCTAAGTAACTTCTTAACTTCATCAACGCAATAGTGATTTGTTTCACTCTGAAACTCGTCAAATATCATTCGCATAATATCCGAAAATAAGTGGCTGTATTTCTTAATCTGGTCTGCACTATTAAGGCTTAGAGCATAGCCACAACTTTTTTCATCTAAGAACAATTCATGGAAGATACCACTTGCCCTACGTTTACTTGTCATTTCATGCTCTTTAAAGAACAAACTACCTAAATCTTTATAGAACTTATCAACAACATCATCAAGTTCATAATTGTACCTATAAATAAGCCCAAACTTTTCACCTTTATCTAAAAATCTATTGACACATAATCTACCAAAATACGTTGTCTTACCACCAGTGCGGTTAGTAGTACACATATAAATTTCTGGTTTATTACCATTTATGTCCATCATAGACAAAAGTTTAGTACCGTCATAATACTTACTCACGTTATAATCACTTCCTTTCCTATTATATTATAACATACATATTGCAATTTGTCCAGTAATATGCTATAATAGATATAAATAAACAAGGAAAGGAGTGAAAGAAATGGAACAGTTTTATCCTGTAATTATTGCACTGGTTTTCAATGCTTTAGACCTTATCACTGGTATCATAACTGCGGTCAAGAACAAAGACATTCAATCTTCAAAGTTGCGTGACGGTCTTTTCAAAAAGGTTGGCTTTATTTTATGTTACTTTGTGGCGTGGTTAGTTGACAACGAGGGTACACTGATAGGTTTTCAGCTTGGCACACCAATCTTACCTATCATTATCCTTTATGTGTGTACCACAGAATTAGTTTCAATACTTGAAAACATTTGCAATATCAATCCCGACATTCTGCCAGAAAAACTGATGGAATTATTTCACATTTCCGATGTAAAAAAGGAGGACTAAATTATGCCAAACATTATGAAAGCGGTTCAGTTCATGATTGACACCGCAAAGGATGACACACACGGTTATGACCAGACACACAGAAATGGACCGAATTATGACTGTTCTTCACTTGTTGGAACGGCATTACATGAAGCAGGTTTTAACGTATCCCCTTACTCTTGGACTGGTAATCTGGAATCACAGCTTAGAGCCGCAGGTTTTGTAGATTGTAAAGCACCGTGGAAAGCAGGTGACGTACACCTCAAGACACAGCATCATGTAGTAATGAGTATCAATTCTTCACAGATTGCCCATGCTTCTATCAATGAAAAAGGAACTGTAACTGGTGGTAAAACTGGTGACCAGACTGGAAAGGAAATCTGTATCAGAAGTTACTATGAATACTCTGGTGGGTGGGACGTACACCTTAGATATGCAGGTCAGAACACAGATGTGGCTCCGGGAGTTTCCGTTGATGTCATTGCAAGAGAAGTAATTGCTGGAAAGTGGGGTAATGGAGATACACGCAAAAAGCTTCTCACAGAAGCAGGTTATGATTACAACACTGTACAGGCAAAAGTAAACGCTATTTTGTCTGGAAAAGAGTTGAAATCTAACGGAGAAATTGCAAGAGAAGTAATTGCAGGCAAGTGGGGAAATGGTGATACAAGAAAGCAGAAACTTACCGCCGCAGGTTATGACTATTCTGCTGTTCAGAAACTTGTAAACCAGATGTTAGTATAAGTGTAAACTATGCCAGACATAAATCGTGCATATTCATGGGCGATTGAAACGTGTAATGCACCTAATGTTGGTTATTCACAATCATATCGTAACGCTCAAACAGTTGGCGGTATAACATACTACGATTGTTCTTCATTTATAAACTATGCGTTACTAGCAGGTGGTTTTGAAACACCATCTTATGCACCAAACAGTAATGCCTTTACCACTTATTCAGAAGCGTCCGAACTTTTGCGCTTAGGTTTTACAGAAGTTGACGCAAGTGGTGAATACCTAGCAGGAGATATAGGTCTATCAAGTGGACACACAGAAATGTGTTATCGTGGTGGAAGTGGTAAAGGTGTTTTCATGGGGGCGCATACAGATAACGCACCACTTGCTAATCAAGTTAGTATAGGTTCAAGTGGAGGAAATCCAGACTATGAGCGTTCCTTTCCTAGACTGTTTAGATACGGAGATGGTGGTGCAAGTGGTTATGGTGTAAGCACTTATGTTGCGGCGGCAATCGCGGGTAATATGTGGCAAGAATCAACTCTATCACCCGGTGTATGGGAAAACTTATCACCAGGTTCACCAACAGATTTGCTAAAAGGTTACGGTTTAGGACAATGGACTAACACGGGTGGAGATACACATGGTAGGCTTTATCAGTTACTAACATGGCTACAAGAAAATGGTTATGCCAGTGACGATGGTAATGGACAATTAGCTTTTCTAATACACGAAAATGTGTGGTATCAAAATAGTGAATACACATTTACTTCACTAGAGGATTTCCTAACGTCTGATAGTACAGACTTAGAAATGCTAACTCACGCTTATAACCTATGTTGGGAAGGAATACACGATAGTTCGTGGGATAACAGAGTAACATATGCAAAACAATGTTATGACTATATTGTAGCACATGCAAATGATACTACTATAACAATGTGGTACAACGAAAACACATATCTTACAACAGAACAAAGGTTAAATAATGCTGTTATGTTGTACCGTTATTTATCAGCAGGAGGTGGCGGTGGTGGTACACCGTCAGCAAGAAAAAAGAAAATGCCTATATGGATGTGGATAAAATACAATTATTAATAAGAAAGGAGAAACAATATGCCATTCAAAGCTGGTACTTACAAACATGAAGAAGGATTCGTAATTATGGTGACAGAAGATGGAACAATCATGTTATCGCCTAATCACCCACTTTCATTAAGACTTAGCCTGTTGTTTGACACAACGAAGTGGACAAAAATATCGTAGAAAGGAGAACGTCATGGCAGTAAAAACTAGAGAAGAAATTCTTGCAGAAGTAAAAGCTAGAGTAGGTGAACAGACTGACGATGAAACAATCGCATTTCTGGAAGATGTTACAGACACACTCTCTGACTTAGAAACAAAGGCAAAAGGTGACGGAACAGACTGGAAAGCTAAGTACGAAGAAAATGACGCTGAATGGCGTAAAAAATATACTGAACGATTTTACAGTTCAGATCCCAACCCTGACCCAGAACCGCCTAAACCAGATAACACACCAAAACCAAAAACGTTTGCAGAACTGTTTACAACAGTTTAGCAATAAATTTAATTAAGAAAGGAAGATTAAATCATGGCAAGAAGAATTGCAAACAGTACGCTTAATGCGTCAACCATTGACATTCTCAACGTAATCCGACAGAACGCTTCTTATGATTATCAGCAGAACGTGCCGGAAGTTGAAACTGTCAATGACATCCCCAAAGTGGGAGAAATCATCTATGGTACACCTGCATTTGCAAACCAGTTTATCAATGCTCTGGTAAACAGAATTGCAATAGTTCGTGTACAGAGTGCAACCTTTAACAACCCTTATTCTATCCTTAAGAAAGGTTACATTGAGTACGGAGAAACTGTCGAGGATATTTTCGTATCTATAGCAAAAGCTGTTGACTTTAATGTTGAAAAGGCGGCTAAACGTGAGTTCCAGAGAACTATCCCAGATGTGCGTTCAGCATTTCACGTTATGAACTGGAGGGTAATGTACCCAGTTACCATTCAGGACGAGGACTTACGGCAGGCATTTCTTAACATTGAGGGTGTTCAGAACCTTATCGCTAAGATTGTAGACGCAGTTTACACCGCCGCCGAGTACGACGAGTTCCTACTCTTTAAGTACCTCCTTATCAAAGCAATCAGTCACGGAAAAATGTTCCCTACTTCTATCGGCGCAGGTGCAGACCTTAGCGAAGCGGCTGTACAGTTTAGAGGTACTTCTAATCTGTTACCATTTATGTCTAATGACTATAATGAAGCTGCTGTTAAGACGAACACACCGAAAGATAGACAGGTTATCTTCATGGACGCTATGTTTAACGCACAGTTTGACGTAAGCGTGCTTGCAAGTGCCTTCAACATGGATAAGGCTGACTTCATGGGTAGGCTGTTCCTCATTGACAACTGGACTGATTTTGACAATGAGCGTTTTGATATTATCAGAGCAAACTCTGACGGTATCGAGGAAGTTACCGCAGATGAGTTAGCACTGTTGGCAAACGTAAAGGCTGCCATTCTGGACGAAAACTGGTTTCAGGTTTACGACAATAACAACAAATTCACGGAGAAGTATGTTGCTTCTGGTTTGTACTGGAACTACTTCTATCATACTTGGAAAACGGTGTCAAATTCACCGTTCGCAAATGCTGTTGTGTTTGTTACCTCTGCCGCTAACGTTGCTTTGCCTGCAACTGTTACTGTTCATGTGGACGCTAAAGATGAAAGTGATGTTGCTACTGTATTTACTATCAGTGCTAACTTTGAAGAAGCAGGTCTTGAACCACAGAATGTGAACTTTGTTCAGACAGAAGCACTTACAACTGCTGGTATCGCTGTTCAGAAATACGGCGGACTTATTATCCCAGCTTCAAAGGTTGGAACAGATATCACACTTGTTGCAGAGATTAACGGGACTACTTACACAGCGGCTACTACTATCAACGGTTCTACTGACGTTGACGCAACTGTTACTCTTAACAAGGGCTAAGATTTTTAATGGTGAGGGTGTATCATTCCATGGTACACCCTCACCAGAAAGGAGTGTTTGAGTGTATATACAACCTACAACAAATATAAGGTTACTTAAAGACGTTCCTCTTGATACAACCTATGACCACACAATATACTTTACAAGTGCAACAGAGCAGTACAATTATTTTATTGGTTTACAGAAATACAATCTAACTAATTACACATATCAAAGAGTAAAACGTGGCGTGGCTAGAGTTGGAATTAAAGCCGACAATCTGTATGACTGTAATTACATGATGTTTCAGAATACAGCTTACGGAAATAAGTGGTTTTATGCGTTCATAACAGCGATTGAATTTGTGAACAATGAGTGTGCAGAGATTTACTTTGAACTAGATGTTATGCAGACATGGTTCTTTGATTGCGAACCAGATTACTGTTTTGTTGAACGTGAACATACTGCTACTGATGCTATTGGTGCGCATATTGAGCCAGAAACTGTAGCAACTGGTGAGTACGTTTTTAATGACTATAACCCAATAACGTCTATGAGAGATATGGTTGTTTGCATTGCTATTGTTGATACAAATGACGCTACTGACGGTACGTTATATGACGGAATATACGGTTCAGCGCAGTTGTGGGTTTATGATAGTACAGATGTGCAAAGTATCAATGGTAAGGTTAATGAATATGTTCAGAAACCAGACGCTATTATTGGTATGTATATGTTCCCTAAACTGTTTATTGGTGGTAGTATTCCAGATACACATAGGTTGAGTTACGGACAGGGTGCTACTAAGAATGTTGTTACACTATCTGCTGTCACTACTAATGATACACTTGACGGTTATAAACCTAAGAACAAAAAGTTGTATACTTATCCGTATAACTTTTATCATGTTGATAACGCAAGTGGTAGCGAATTAAGTTTACGCTATGAGTTCTTTGAAAATCTCACACCTGTTGTTGAAATAAGTGGAACAGTTACACAACCAGTAATTGCTATACTTAGACCTTGTAGTTATAAAGGTGTGCCAGGTTATAGTGAGTTAGGTGGTTACACTAGCTTGAATACAGAGAGTTTACAACTTAACAGCTATCCAATGTGTTCTTGGAATGTAGACGCTTATCAAGCATGGGTAGCACAAAATAGTGTACCTATTGCACTTAACACTATTGCTAGTGTGGGGCAGATGGGAATTGCAGGTGCTTATAGTACAAATCCTAATGCTGTTATTGGTTCAGGAATTATAGGGCAAGTAAGTGGTTTAATGTCGCAGTTTTATCAAGCTTCTATTGCCGCTGATATTAGTAAGGGTAATCTTAATAACGGTGGTGGTAATGTTGCTAATGGTAAGCAACAGTTTTACGGTGGACGGTGTAGCGTATGTCAAGAATATGCAAGAATGATTGACGAGTATTTCACTATGTTTGGTTATGCCGTTCATAGAGTGAAGAAGCCTAACAGAAATAGTAGACCTCATTGGAACTATGTAAAGACAGTTGGTGCTACTGTTACTGGTAGTGTACCTGCTGACGATATGAAGAAAATTTGTAGTATCTATGATAATGGTATTACATTCTGGAAAAATGGTTCAGAGGTTGGACAGTATAATCTTGATAATACAGTGTAAAGGTGGTGAGAATTAGTTATGGGTAGAAAGCGTGGTATTACAGATATGTTTGATGATAGTGCTACACTAAACAATCTGACATATATGCAGTACCTTAATAGGCTAACAGAGTTGGCTATTTCTATGTTTGAGTGGAAGAATTTACCGCATAGTGTTGACGCAAGGTATCTTGAACTACATCTATTTGAAACTGGTTGCATGGTGTACTTTAATGATGATGTTCTTGGTAACTTGTGCTTAGACTGTATTACGAACGGTAGACTTGATGTATATGGTAATCCTATTTTGCGCAGAGCTTACTCTGGATATAACAACTATCAGAAGTTATTGAAAGAAAGTAATAGCGTGATTATCTGGAACAATTACTTGCATACTAATAGTATACTTGATGTTAAAATGTTTTCGAGAAGATTGTACAACATTGATAGAATTATTGATGTTAATGCAAACGCACAGAAAACTCCGGTTTTAGTACAAGGTACAGAAAAACAAAGGTTGACGCTAATTAACTTGTATAAGGAGTTTGATGGTAACGCACCATTCATTTTTGGTGATAAGAACTTAGACTTAAATGCGTTAAAGGTGTTACAGACTGGTGCACCGTATGTTTGCGATAAGTTGTACCAGTTAAAGACACAGATATGGAATGAAGCGTTGACATATTTTGGTATCAGTAATATCAACATTCAGAAAAAAGAAAGATTGATTACTGATGAAGTAACTAGAAATCAAGGTGGTACTATCGCAAGCAGATACAGCAGATTGGAGAGTAGACGTCAGGCTGTTGAAAAAATTAACGCTATGTTTGGTACAAATATTGAAGTCAATTATCGTGAAGATTTTCAGCAGGTTAGCAATGATACTATTCCAGAAGAAGCAGGTGCAGATACGATAGGAGGTGCTGGGAATGAGTGAGATTATTTCTTTCATTATTGGCTCATTTTTTGGAGCTACTGCTATTATTTGCTACGCTTTATGTGCAGTTAATAAAGGTGGTGACGAATATGAGTAAATACACAACAGAAGTTAGGTTCATATGCGAAAGTAAGAGCGGACTTGAAGTGCCGGGTGGTAGCTCTGATGTTGATAACATTATTGCTAATTCATGGAATAAGATTTTTACGAGTAAAGCACCGTTCTTTGATGAAGAATACAGAAGTGTACTTTGTCAAAAGATTTTAAAGCACTATTATTTGCGTGAAATTTGTTGTGAAACGGTGGGTATCTGGACACTTTGGATGAATACAAGGCTTGAAGAGATTATGCCGTATTACAATCAGCTCTATGAGAGTGCTAAGATTGAGTTCAATCCAATGCACGATGTAGACTTAACAAGGAAACATGAGAGAAATGTTGAGGGTACAAGTAAGGAAGATGGAACGAGAACACAAACAACTAAAGAAACAAGAGAAGATAGTAGTGAGGGAAGTAGAAATCTGACAGGAAATAGAGATACAGATACTACTGGTAATGGTACAAGAAATACAACAAATGAAAGTAATGGAATTAAACGTGATTTATATTCTGATACTCCGCAAGGTGCTATTACTGGTTTGGAAAATGAAAATTACCTAACTAACGCAAGAAAAATTACAGACAATATTAACAACACTGGAAAAGAAGAGACAAACACAACTGAAAATACAGGAACTGATTACACAGAAAATGAGAGTACAAATGGAAGTACAAATGGAACTACAAGCGGTAGTTTAGATGGAACTACAAGTAACACTGGTGTTAGTAACACTACCGAGGATTATATGGAAACTATTGTTGGTAAACAGGGTACAGAAAGTTTCAGTAGTCTATTGAATAAATTTAGGGAAACTTTTCTTAACATTGATATGCAGGTTATTGAAGAGTTTAGTGATTTGTTCTTTGGGCTTTGGTAATTAAAGGAGGTTGTTATGTCAAACATGAAAAGTATTACACCGAATGACCCAGCTAATTTTACACCAGATTTGGGAAACTATAAAACATTACAACCGTTTAGGTACTGGTGTCAAAAAGTGCTTCCATTGGTGTATGATGATAGTTTAAGTTATTATGAGTTGCTTTGTAAAGTAGTAGACTATCTGAATAAGACTATGGAAGATGTGGAAACGTTGCATGGTGATGTGAATAATCTGCATACAGCTTATGAAGAATTACAGAACTATGTTAATGCTTATTTTAGTTCACTTGATGTGCAACAGGAGATTAACAATAAACTAGATAATATGGCAACAAGTGGAGAATTAACTACAATTATAACACCTTTTCTTGAAGATGCCTTATCACCTGTTTTTGTAGATAGCACTGTGGAAATGAAAGATAAAACAAAACTATATGTTTTAAAATCAACAGGTATTTTATGGTCATTTAAAGACGGGTCGTTCCAGAGTACAGGAATACAAATTTCACCTTTAAATTCTGATTTTATATCTGTTTATAGTACTAGAATAAATCAGCAAAATTATTCTACACTATTACCAGACTTAAATAACGCAAATGATAATTATGCTTATTTAATACAATATGGTGTACCGGGAGAACTGCCTAATAATTACCCTATTACGTCTGGTGTGCCAAATGACCTGCTTATTACATATGCAACTGGTAATAATAAATCGCAGATACTAATTAGAAATGGGATTATTTATTCTAGGTTTTCTAACGACAATGGTGAATGGGGTGAGTGGGCTGCTGTTGATTATAATGAGGTATTAACTACCAACAAAGCAATACGCACATTCGTAACTAGAATTAACCAGCAAAATTATTCTACACTATTACCAGACTTAAATAATGCAAAAGATAATTATGCTTATTTAATACAATACGGTATCGTTGCTGGTCTACCTAATAATTACCCTGTTTCTGGTCAACCAAATGACTTACTTGTCACATATGCTACCGGCAATAATAAATCACAATTATTAATTAGGGATGGCGTTATTTATTCTAGATTTAGCAATGATAATGGTGTATGGGGCGATTGGAAAGAAAAAATATCATACATTAAAGTGACAAATAGTAACTTTATAGAAGCTATGAATAAAGCGTATAATATAGGTAATATTGACGTTTATTTTACTTCTACTTTATATGACCTGTACAAC
>ERZ1090869.743-NODE-744-length-16401-cov-5.472837_pt1 | contig 16401 bp, 4 predicted proteins | sample MGYA00478474_ERZ1090869 | MGnify/ENA primary metagenome ERZ1090869 (study PRJEB33644, sample SAMEA5815748) | chicken gut metagenome | biome: Chicken; feature: Gastrointestinal Tract; material: Caecum | place: Ireland | collected 2019-01-01 | study: A study of the... | reverse complement strand
CGTTAAAGCGTTGTTCATCAATGGTGATGTGACAGATGCAGCATAAACATCTCCCAGACGGTTGAATGCATCAGAAGTGTATGCAAACAAATCGCTCATGTATCCCTTGCAATTTGCCCAAGTGTTCGCTTGCCAATAGTCACTTCCACCAGTCACATCTCTGTTTTCAACAATATATGATGCCATTTGTTCTGCCGCATTTTGACCTTTTTTCAAATCGGTTTCAATCTTTTTACGTTCATTTTTGTATGTTTCAGTATATTCTGAGAAAACAATTTGTCTGTTCATAAATTCTCCATATACGGCATAAGCCCTATATGAATCTTGATAATTCTTAACTTCTGCTTTTTCACTTGATGATGTAAGCTTGTTATAGATTGAAGTCAGATATTCATTAATAGTTGAATATTCTTCACTTTCATCAGACAAATAACCTTCAGCAACTGCTGTATTCAAACTTTTTGCAAGTTTTTGCGTATCTCTCTCTTTGAACAAATTGATGAAAACAATTGTCAAAACAACAGCTACAATTGCCAAAATTAAGACTATGATAAAACCTTTTTTCTTCATGCTCACTCCTTCTATTCTTCCACTTGAATTTTTTCATCATGGTTGAGATATGTTGTGTATTCTCCCACCCATTTGAGTTTAACTTCACCAGTGCTACCATTTCTGTGCTTTGCAACCAAAAGATAAACTGTGCCCGGCTCGTCTTCTGTGACAACATCGTTATATTTTTCAGGATTGTATAAGAACAAAACAATGTCGGCATCTTGTTCAATAGAACCAGATTCACGCAAGTCTGAAAGAACAGGTCTGTGATCTTCACGCACTTCGACAGCACGAGAAAGTTGTGAAAGAAGAATGATTGGGACATTCAATTCTTTTGCTGCAATTTTCAAAGTTCTTGTCAAATCGCTGACCTCTTGGGTTCTTGACTCTCTGTTTGATTTTCCCATCGTCATCAACTGCAAATAGTCGATGACAATCAAATCCAAACCTTCTGTCATCTTAAGTTTTCTACATTTTGAAATCAATTCAAATGGCGTAATCATTGAAGAATCATCGACATAAATCCCACTTTGGGCAAGTTTCTTTTCTGCTGTCCAAATTCTCTTCCATTCTTCCGAATCCATGTTTCCTCTAAGAACATGAGAAAGGTTAACTCTTGCAAGTGATGATAACGCTCTTTGCATAAGTTGTTCTTTTGACATTTCAAGTGCAAAAATTGCCACTTTCTTGCCTTCATTGACAGCAGCATCGACAGCAATATTCATTGCAAAAGATGTCTTTCCGACACCAGGACGAGCAGCGAGCAAAATCAAATCGCTCTTTTGCAAACCATTCGTGATTGCATCAAAATCTTTATAGCCCGTTGGAATCCCTCTCATTTTACCTTTGTTTTCTGCAAGTTCAGAAATCTGCTTCAAAACAGTCGTCAATGTTCCACCAGGTTTTCCAACATGTTCAAGATCAGAAGAAGTTTCTTTTTGAGACAAGTCAAAAATTCTTTTTTCTGCTTCTCTCATTGCCCTGTCACCATCTTCACTGTCAAAAGCAGACTTGATGATTTCTTGTGCCTCAGAAATCAAATGTCTTCTCACAGAACTGTTTTTGACAATATTGAGATAGTGTTGAAAGTTTGCCGCAGAAGGAACAACATTGGTGAGATATGTGATGTAATCAATTCCGCCAATCGTTTCCAACTTTTTCTCAACTTCCAATTGGTTTGTGAGTGTGACGAAGTCAACAGGAATGCTCTTGTTGTAAACCTTCATCATAGAGTCATAGATGTTGCGATGTGCTTCAGAATAGAAATCTTCCACATTTAATTTGGAAAAAATATCAGACTGAGCATCATTATCCAACAAAATACAACCAAGCAACGCTTGTTCTGCTTCCAAACTGTTTGGTAAAATTTTATAATCGGCCATATAACCCTCCACTAGTCAGAAAACGGGTCTTTCTTTTTGCTGATACGTTCTTCCTTTTTCTTATCGAGTTTGGTGCAAAGCCAAGCAAAAAGAAAATAAAGAATGAAAAGAAGAATGACAAGAACCATAATGTTCAACCATTGTGTCACGTTCCCCCAAACCATCAAAATGCAAACAATCATAATCGGCAAAAAAACGATGAGCATAAAAAGTCCCAATCTTTTTAGTTTTCGTTTAAGTTCTTGTTTTTCTGTGCTTCTCATTTCTATCCTTTAATAGTTAAAGTATAACAATATTGCAGTCGTTTGTCAATTTATAAATTTAAACTCCAAAAGAAATACAAGAAAAAAAGAGACATTAAGTCTCTTAAATTTCTCCACGCAACATTTTTCCTCTTTCTCTCAGTCTCAAGTTGTGGTCAAGAATGATTTTTCTGATTCTGATTGATTTTGGGGTAACTTCCAAATATTCATCATCTCCCAAGAACTCAATACAATCTTCCAAACTCATAACTCTTGGTGGTGTAAGTCTCAAAGCATCATCAGAACCTGAGGCACGGCAGTTTGAAAGGTGTTTTGTTTTGCAAACGTTGACAACAATATCTCCACCTTTTGGGTTTGAACCAACAACCATTCCAGCATAAACTGGCACGCCTGGTCCAATGAACAATTCGCCTCTTTCTTGAGCATTGTAAAGCCCATAGACAATAGATTTGCCTTCTTCATGGGCAATCAACGAGCCATAATCTCTTCTGTTGATTTCACCTTTGTAAGGTTCATAATCATAGAAAATTGAGTTAATAATTCCTTCGCCTCGTGTATCGGTCAAATATTCTGATTTGAAACCAAACAAACCTCTTGATGGAATCAAAAATTCCATTCTCATACGGCTTCCGTGTGGTGTCATATTTTGAAGATCACCTTTTCTGACACCCATTTTGTTCATAACTGTTCCCACGCAATCTTCTGGAACGTCAAGATAAAGTCTGTCAATTGGTTCGCACTTAACACCATCGATTTCTTTGATCAAAACTTTTGGCTGGCTAACTTGAAATTCATATCCGTCTCTACGCATATTTTCAATCAAAATTGAAAGGTGCATTTCCCCTCTTCCGCGGACTTTAAACTTTTCGGCTGTGTCACCATCTTCAACTTTGAGTGACAGATCTTTTACCGCTTCCTTATAAAGCCTGTCTCTCAAATGTCTTGAAGTCACAAACTTGCCTTCTCTTCCAGCAAAAGGACTGTCATTAACCATGAATGTCATTTCAACACTAGGCTCTGCAATCTTGACAAATTCGATAGGTTCAATTTCTTTTTCATCGCAAATTGTGTCACCAATCGTCACATCTTCAAGTCCAGCAACGCAAACGATTTCTCCAAAGCTTGCTTTTTCAACAGGAACTCTTTTAAGTCCTTCGTAGACATACAAACTTACGATTTTTGATCTAACTTTCTTTGCCTCGTCATGATAGTTGCAAACAACAACACTTTGACCAACCTTAATTTCTCCGCGTTCAATTTTTCCAACCGCCAACTTTCCAACATAATCATTGTGTTCTGCAGAAGAAACCAACATTTTCAAAGGTTTGTCAATTTCTCCTTGTGGTGCTGGAATATGTTTGATTATAGTTTCAAACAGAGGCTTCATATCTGTTCCAAGAACATCTGGGTTTGTTGATGAAATGCCTTGTCTTGCAGAAGCAAAAACAAATGGTGAATTCAATTGATCTTCATCGGCGTCAAGTTCCAAGAAGAGTTCCAAAACTTCATCAATAACTTCTTTGATTCTTGCATCAGGTCTGTCAATTTTGTTGATGACAACAACAACCTTAAGTTTCAATGCCAAAGCTTTTTCAAGCACAAATCTTGTCTGAGGCATAGGTCCTTCAAACGCATCAACAACCAAAAGCACACCATCAACCATCTTTAAGACTCTTTCAACTTCTCCACCAAAATCGGCGTGTCCCGGTGTGTCGATGACATTGATTTTTATGCCATTATAAAAGCAAGAGGTGTTCTTTGACAAAATTGTGATACCTCTTTCTCTTTCAAGTGCATTGCTGTCCATAACTCTATCTTCAACGACTTGGTTTTCTCTGAATACATGCCCTTGTTTGAGCATTTCGTTGACCAGTGATGTTTTGCCGTGGTCAACATGGGCAATGATTGCAACATTTCTAATTCCTTCGTTTACCATTTTCTCTTTTTCCTTCTCTCTAATATCTATAACTTATATAGTATAACACTTTTTCACGCAAAACTCAATATTTTATAAGAAAAATTTTGCCCACAACCACAATGGTTATGGACAAAACCAATCGTTTTAATCACAAATCAATCTTTTTTCTTTCTCTTTTTAACCAATAAGAAGTAAGAAATCAACATACCAACAACCACGATCACAATCGCCAGAGAATACCAAACTGGACGATTGGCATAAGTTATCCAAAAAACTATGTTGTTATCTTGCTCTATATCCTCCAATGTTTTGACAAAAAAGTTGTGATAGAAATATTCATCTTGATACATAAGTTCCGATTTCAATCCTTTCTCTTGTGTCGCAAAATCATAGATGTAAACAGTCTCGTCCAAACTTTTCAAAATCTCTTTTTTTTGAATGTCCGAAATGTTGCTGTTATTGCACCAAGACGAAATTGCCATAGAACAAATCATTTTCAAATCGCCTGCAGATTTTGAAGAAGAAACTGGAAAGGTCGTCGTCATCTCCAATTTTTTGATGAAAAAACCACTTGTCTTTCGTCCTGAAGAAGAACCGGCTTGTTCATCGTCTTCCACACCAAAAAATTTCTTCTGTGCTTCCAAATTTTCAAATTGAATAGAAAAACCAATGCCATCAACATCAGTATAATACGAACACACACCAACAGCCGTTCCTTCAGTTTCTTTTTCTCTGTTGCTTTGTGCCAAAGCATTGACATAAGTTGTCAAATAAAACCTATATATTTTGATTTCATCTTCTTCAAACCCAAGTGAAGACAAATAGGAAGAATTTAATGGAAAAATATAATACAATGCAATCTTTCCATCGTTGGTTGCTTGTCTGACAATTCTGAAAGCATTTGTCTCAAAAATTAAGGAATTGTCCACTTTAGATGACTGTCCACAACCACCAAAACTAAGCAAACAAACCAGTAATAAAAAAAGAGTATAAATTGATTTTTTCACATTCTATTTATACTCTTTTTAAATTTCTATTATTCTACAAAATCAGAAAGTTACCCAACAATTGTGTCACCTTTATGCAAGTTGCTTGAACCAATATTCTGAGTGGAAATGTTTCCATAGTTGTAAACACCTTCCAAAGTTCCCTTACCATAGTCAGCGACACCTGCAATATAAACTGATGCCTGATTTTGTTGTTGTGTACATTCAACTGTTATGTCGAAATAGTTTGAACAATTTCTCAAAGTCCCTGATGTGGAATTTGTAATCACAACACCCGCAGCCTGAATCGTGTCCGTTGCTTTTTGAAGAGTGATGTAGATTGAATGATTTTCATCTTCATCTCCGCCAACAGAACAATCTTCTATCGTTGCAAAATTCATGAACGCAATTCCGCTTAGGAACATGACTTGAGATTGATTTCCGTCGTTCAAAATCATTGAAGTTGAAACACCACTGTTTGAAATTGTTGCAGCGCTACCTTCATTTTTCGAAACTAAACCACTGTAAACCATCATTATTCTTGTGTTTGGTGCAACATAACCAACAAAGTTGTTTGTGAAGCCAACAAGATTGACATTGTCAAGTTTTCCATTGTTTGTAATTGCCAAACCTGCCATCAAAGAATGATTTCTAATGATTGTGTTTGCCGTTCCATAGGTCACATTGATGTTGAGATTGCTTATTGAAGAGGTTTGTGTCAATGTTTCAAACAATGATGTTCCGTAGTTAAAGGTTGTTGAAGTTTCTGTTCCTGGTCCAAGAACAAAACCTTCAGAAACCAAGATACCCTGACTTAATCTTGAAGTTCCGCTTGAGATGTATGTGATTGTGTTGTTGTTACCTTCAATAATTCCGTCAAATTCCCCTGTAAAGAGAACACCAGAAATGTAACTCTCCTCGTCCCCACTTTCACTTAAAACAATGCTGGTTTCCAAAGAGAAGTAATATTGTTCTTCCTCTTCGATATTCATTCCATTTTCAGTGTAGTTAACAAGCGCTTCGTCCTTTTTCATACGCTTTGCCAAATTCTTAAATTGTTCAACATTGATAATGCGGTATGGTGAATCTTGAGTTCCATTTCCACTTTCAAACAAATTGAAAGCAACATAATCGACCATATCATCACTGGTGTAAACCAATTCTTTTGACTGAATGTTTGTGCTTCCAAGTTTGATGCTGATTTTCAGTCTTACTTGGTCTGTGATGATTGAAGGAGTGAATGTAGTTTTTGTGGTTGTGTATGTCCTTACAATTTGATTTGGTTCTTCTCCATATGTCACTTCAACAATGTAAACAGGTTCGACAATTGCAGTTGTGTCAACCAAATAGTTGATTCTGCCATCAAATGTGATTAATGTTTTCTCGCCCTCATTTGCCACAATTTTGAACAATGTGCTTGTGCCGAATGTTTCTTCTTGAACAACAACTCTTTGATTTTCATAACTTTCCAAACTTATGTAATAACGCTCTCCCAAATAAAGAATTTGTGCACAATTCTCAAGCACACTTTCCACAGTGACTTCTTCACCCGTTTCCAGTGTGATTTCAGAAGCCTCATGCAAGGTCGTATCATTATAAAGAACCGTGGTTTCAATCAAAACATTTGCATCTCTGACTTGTTGTGCAACGGTCGAAGTTTTAAATGAATAATATCCATTATAAGTCCATGAGAATGTTTGCGTTTCGTCGTCCCAAACAATCTTGCTGTCCTCACCCCAGTTTGAACGTTGAAGGACAAATTCTTCACTTACATCACTGTACAATACATTTGCTGTTGCAAGATTGTTAACCTTGAATGTGAGCGTTGCTGTTTGGTCTTCAGAAATAACAATGTATTGATTTACATATTTGTCTGGATAAGATGTAATCAACCCAGCATCTTCCTCATCTCTCAAGATGTATAATCTATACTGATCCCTGTTGAATGTAATTGTCTTTGTTTCAACAATTTCTCCAGCACTCATAATTTTGATTTCAGCAACTATGTTGTTTGAATTTGAATCTGCAAAATATGACTCAAAATCCAAAGTTTCAAGACCACTGTCTGAAGTGATGATGAAATCTTCTGAAGTTATTGTCCTAAGTTTTGTAACTTCCACTGTTCTTGCAAATGATTTGATAAACAATCCATTGTTTTCTGAACCTTGTGTCACATAAACATACAAGATTTGTTTTCCGTCTGGCATTGCACCAGGATCTTCAACAAACTTAATCTTGAACACACTTGTTGCAGTTGGCTCGTCAATCTTAACTGAATCTACAACAAATGAACCAGAAATTTCGTTTCCATTATTGTCCGTTACCACAAATGAATATTGTTCAAAGAACATCTTTTCATCAGTTATGCTTGAACTTGTTGTGTATGTCCAATAAAGTGAACCATCAACAATTTCAAATGAATCTGTATCAACAGGATTCAAACGATCAATGCTTCTCAAGATTGCACCATTGCCCATCAAAATGTAAGTTTCTGTGCCATCATATTGCAAATTGCCATAAGCATATCCACCTTCAACCAAGGTCACATAATCGCCCATTGGAACACGATCTGTGACATTCAGTGCCAATGCTTGAACGGTTGCTTTAAGATATGTCTTTTCATCAGTTGCAACTATTTGATCTTCATTTATGATTGTAAAATCAAAAGATGTGTCAGTTGTATAGTAATAATATTCAGTGCCAACATTTGTTTCTGTTTCACCTTCTTCGGTGTTTGATTCCTTATATTGAACAATTGTGATTTTATAAACTACATCAGCTCCACCCGTTGACGGAACTGTGAGAGAAGTGTCACCAGACTTACCTGTCACTTCTCCCCATTTCAAGACACCATTTTCAATGATTACATTTTGAACAGTGTCCATCATAGACGCTTTGATGCTTGCAACTTCACTCTTCAAAGCGACACTCTTGTCGCTGGATTCTCCAGTTGTAACATCTTTGCAATAGATATGTTTGAGATAATACAAACTGTCATCATCTTCAATGTTGAGTGCTGCAGTTGTTCCCAAACTTGCCACAAAGAATTCACTTGCAGTTTCTTCTGTGTTTTTGTATTCATAGTCTGGATTTGTTAAATCCATTCCTGTGATTCCTGTTTCATAATACAAAATTTCGCTTGCACTGTTTGCATCTGAGAACTTAATGTTCAAAGATTCGTCAGTGTTGTAAAGCACATAATTGTACAAACTTCCATCGGAATAGCAATTTTTCAATGACGGATCAGTTGCACTGTCAACACCAAGCATACCGATGTTTGCGGAGTCGTCGATTGCAATGTAACCAAAATCATTTGTCAAAGTTGGAGTTGCAAGTTTATAAACATTATTCACTTGATAGATCTCGCTGTCGACAAAGATTGATTTATCTCTGACTTCTCCAAACAAAACAAACTTAATGTAGTCATACAATCCATATCCAAGCCCGGCCAAAGAAAATCTTGAATTTGCCATGTTTCCATCAATTTCTTCAACAGTTTCTTCTGAGCTCGTATTTTTCTTATATATAACACTAGTTTTTCTGTTGTTTACAGATCCCCAAACAAATTCTCCGTCGGCAATTGCAAATGTATTGTTAAATCCAAGCAATGTCAAACTGAAGAACTCTGACTTACTTGAAGCAGAATAGTCAGTTCCAACAGCATAAATTTGCATTTTGTATGTTTTACCAGAGCCAACAACATCTCCAAATCTTCCCAAAATCGAATCTCCGCTGTTGTGGTTGAGATAGAACATCAAATAATCTCCACCAGTTGTCGTTTCTCCAGTGGCATTTGTTTCATAAACAGTGACGCTTCCTGGGACATCTTCTCCAACATAGCTCAAACTCCAATTTGAAATGCCCTTTGTGATTGCAAAGACAAATTGATTTCCAGCATCATCATAAATTTTCATGTTATAGTTTTCTGCTGTCCTCAAAGAGTATGATCCAGAAGTGTAGTCATAAACTTGACTCTTCTTAACCAAAATTTGATATGAATTTATTGATTTGTCAGTTGTGCTTTCAATCTTTGTCGCTCTAACAGAAGGTTCTCCATTGACATACAAAACATTTTCCCCATTGCTGTTTGAGAAATTGTACCAAGAAGAGTTCAAGGTCTTACTGCTTCCCAACAAACAATATTCAATTTTATAACTTCCCATTTGAACAGACTCAAACAAATCATCAAACAGTTTTTGTGCATTTGCAATACCAAAACTTCCATTGACAACAACCGATTCTCTAAACTTGGAAATAAGTTCTTGAACAGAAGAAGATCCCGCATTTGAATAGATATCATTAAGCCTATTCAAAATATCAAAACTGTTTTCTGTCGCAAAATCTGTCAAACTTGCAAGCAAATATCTTGCATTGATGTCAAAAACTTTTCTGACACCTTCCGAGCCACTTTCAAGAGATGTAAATCTGATTCGCAAAGTGATGTTATTGTTAACCAAATCTTGCAATGTGAAAGTAAATGGACTTGTGAAAACTGTCGTTGACAATGCTGTTGCGATTTCTGCATAAGAATTGTTGCTGGTAATCAATTTGTAGAAATCTCCATTTGCATTCCAGTCAAAGAACAATTTTCCGTCTGCCAATTGCAAAGGAACATTGATTTGATTTTTATAAACCAAAATTGGTGTATCAAGCCCAGCCGAAGCATCTGTTATGAACACTCTGCTTGAAGGCAACATGAAAGGATCTTCAGAAATGCTCTGAACAGCCAAATAATAAGCACTTTCTGTTCCAACAAAACTTGAAGCATTGTAATATGTGTTTGTTGTTGCAAAATAGTTGTATTTTTCACCAAGTTCTTCGCCATTTAAGTCTTGAATGAAGTATACATAATATTTCGTGGCTTTGTCACCATTTGGACTCCAATACAAATTTCCAGCGGATAATGTCAATGTTCTGACTGATGGCAATCTTTCAAATTCGAATGTTTTATCCCCACTTGCTGACAACCAATCTGACAAAACAAATTTGTATGTTTTATCTGTGCCAGAACCAGAAATTTCCACCTGAATCTTTGAAAATTCAACAAGGAATGTGCCAGTGAGTGTTTTCAAATCTTCTTGTTCAAAAATCTCTGTCAAATTGATTGAGAACACTGATTGATCTGCAAAATAAGTGTTTCCTGTAACTTGCTCTTTTGTCAAGAATTTAATGGTTGAGAATGTTTCTCCTTCGCCACCTTCTTCTCCTTCTTCAGTTGCAAGTTGCGTCACTCTGACGAAGAAGCCTAATGTTTGCAAACTGTCGTCGACATCAACATTATTGAACAAAGCAAAAGAATTTGCATAATCTTCAGGATAAACAGAATCTTCTCCCAAATCACCAACTTTCGTTATCTCTTTAAATTGAGTTTCTGCCACATAACTGAATGTGAATGTGTATGGTTTTGAAATGATATAACTTCCCGAAACATCACTTGTTTCTCTATATGACCAGAAATAAATTTTGAAGTTTTCATTCACGCTCAATTCATATCCACTTTCTTTGAGTTTGCTCAAAAGTTCCATGAAAGAATATGAATAAATGTATTTCATTTCTTCTTCACTTGTGAAGGCCTCAGTTGGAACAAAACTTACAACACTTTCGGTTAAGATTGCATCTTCGCTGAGTCCTGCAAAAAGATTTGTGAAACTGTTTGGTGTCATTGTGAATGCCAAACTTGAAGGCAACAATTCATGATATCCAACTTCATAAATCTCATCGTTGACAACAAATGTCAAATCATTTCCAACTGTTGTCAAAGGCATTGAGTCAAGAATGAATGTGTAATCTGCTGATGAAGCAGGTTCTTCAACTGCGCTTCCAACTGCGATGATTTCCACATTAAACAATGTCCCAGTTGAAATAACACTTGAAGCATCAAGTTTTGTCGTGCCAGCAGTTGCTTCAATTGCTTTCCATGTTTGCAACTCTGTCGCTCCAGAAGCATCGACAAATCTATATAAATATGTAACCCCGGTTTCGCTTACAAACACAATGCTTCCAAAGGAATCCACACTTATATCTGTCGTTTGAATTCCGTTACCTTTTATTGTTGCATTGAAGACAAATGAGAATGAATTGTTAAGACCATTTCCACCGATGGTAACAAGGTCAAAGACAACATCAATATCTGACAGCAAATCAAAAGCAGTTAGTTTCCCAAAAGCTATCAAGTCTTGATAGTTTTCTCCAAAAATCTCAGACAATGAATAAGAAACTTTTCCATTGACCGGATTCATTTGATCACCTTTTTCTGCATGATAGTCAACTGTATTGAAACTGTAAAGCAAATTTGTTCTTTCAGTGTCAGATTGAGCATACATTTTCAAGATATATCCACTTGCATTTGAAACAGAATCCCAAGACAAAACAACTTCAGACATATCTGCATCATCTCTTTCCATAGTCACACTTGTCACTCTGTCGATTCTGTTAAGGACAAAGTTGATTGTGTTGGCAACGGAATTGACATAACCATTTTCTGACGCAAAGATCTTCAAATCATAACTGTCATTCTGCCAGCTGTTTGGGAATTCAAAATAGAACTTCCCTTCGTCAGCGACAACTTCAAATCTTGTTGAACCATACTCAACAACATATATTGTTGACAAATTATTAAGTGACGCATCAATTGAGAATCCGCCTTCTTCCTTTGTCACACTTTCAACTTGATTCAACACATTATATGTTGAACTTTCAACAACTGTAGGTGTTGCAAGATAATAGATTTTGTTTGTATCATCGGCATAATTGTTGATGTAACCAGAAACCTTGATTGAACCACCCTTTGAGAGATATTGTTCAAAGAATGAAGTCATATCATAAGACAATTCTTCAGAAAGACTCCCAACTGAAACTTCCAAATATTCCGTTTTAACTTCTCCACCATTTTCTTGATATGTCACTTGCAAAATCACGCCACCTGCGGTGTATTCAAGATGTTCGGCGTCAAAATTGATAACAAGATTTTGATTATATTTTTCTCCAACAGCATCAAAAGCCAAACTCTTAAGGTCAACCACTCTGACAATATCAACACTGCCTTCAGAAGAAGGAATGTCTGTGTCGCTCAAAGCCATGATCTTGACGGTCATCTTTTCACCAGGCATGATGTTGTTGTTATAGTTTTCTCTGGTCAATGTGAATGTATATTTTTCATCTGCCAAAGAAATGTTGCTTGTAAGCACTGGCGTGTCATTATCGTTGATATAAATGCTGAATCTTCCACTGTTTCCATAGTTTCCAACAAATGAAATTTGAATGTTTGGGAATTGTGCGTTTTGCAAACCTTCATAAACATACTTCACTTCAGTAACTTCAGGTGTTGTAAGTTTTTTGATGACACTATCTGATTGATACAAATAATGGTTGTTTTCTGTGTTTCCATTGATAAGTTCAACATCTTTGGCATAATAAATTGTGCCACCAGCAGAAACGCTATAACTATCCAAATAAGCTGAAACACTAATTTCTATATTCCCTGCTGAAAGGTTTGAAATTACCTCGTAAAGGTCGGAATTTGTTGATAGGTTAACGCTTGTTTCTGCTGTTCTGTAAGTTGCAGCTTTCCCGGCTTCATCTTTGAAAATGATGATATAACTCAAACTTCCAAGGCCAGCGTTGTCACCAAACGCATTCCATGAAAGCAAATTGTTTGAGAATGTCACTGTGTCATTTTCTGGCTTGATTGTGTTCATCTCAGCCAAAGTCCAAGTGGTCGTGTTGCTATCAATATAATATACAGTCGAATTTTCATTTTCAATCTTTTTCCCAACCACTTTCAAAGTATAGGAACCATTTTCTGTGATTTCAATTTGACCTGTTTTGTTCTGATCTGTTGATGAGGTTTTAACTTCAACATAATCATAAAAATCTTGCTCAGAAGTTGAAACTGCATAACTTAATTTTGCATCATTTGTCAGTGTCAACTGAGTCAAACTCTTCAATTTGTAAATGGAAATTGTGTTTGAGTTGCTTGATTCCAAATAATATGGATTGGAAACTTTAACATAAAATTTGTAATATCTTGATTCTTCAAAACCTGAACTTGACATACTGTAAGACAATGTCCCAGAAAGTTCAGAACCGTAAGTAGAATCATCCATATAAATTTGATAGGTGGTTTCTGATGCTACAGATGCATTTGCATCAACTTCTTCCCAAGAAAGTGTGTAATCTGTTGCTGTGTTTGAGAACGAAAGTTTTGTCGCACCCATTTTTTCAACAGAAAGTTCTGTGCTTGCTGAGTCGCCATACACACTTGCGTAAGGTGAAGACAATGTGATAACAGAACTGTCACTCAAAGTTTGATATGCATAAACCGAAAACTTAATTTCTGTTGCTTGGTTATAAATTCCTGAGATTTGTTCATTTGTTTTCAAAGCCTCAATCAAATCATTAAGTTTGATTGTAACTGTGCTTCCAGAATAGGAAATGAAGTTTGATTGCAACCCCAACTGAACACTTGTTCCTTCATAAACTGCAACAACAGTTCTGTCAAATTTGACACTGAGAGCAACAGGTCCGGAAGGAGTTGTGCAATTCAAGTCCAAAACATAATATTTTGTTCCAGAGATCGCTGCGTGTTCAAACGTGAGATTTCCATCATAGAATTTGAAATTGCTTGGTGCTTGCAAACGAGTAAAGTTAAGTGTTGAAGCAACGCTGTCAAGATAGATTTTCCCGTTTGTTTCTTGATAAATGTTTCCCGAAAGTTTGGTTCCATATAATGTGAATGTCAAGGCAAAGTTGTTGAGTTTAGAGATGTTAAACACTGGATAAGTGCCATCAGTCTTGTCAACAAAATTGCTGTCACTTTCCCAAATCTTTGCACCTGTGGCACCAGTTTTTTCATTGATTGTCAAAGTTGATGTAAGTTCGTCAATCGACAAATTTTCAAAAGCAACAGCACCAAGTCTTTCAATGGACAAATTCGTAGGTTCGCTTGCAACATAAAGCGTTTCGTCATCAGCATGTCCAATCACAGAAATGTTGACAGCAGTGTCCCCTTGAGCAAAATCCTCAGAGAGCAAATAGATGCTGAATTCTTCTTCAGAAATTTTGAAAGTGTCGTCTTTTGTGCTTCCAACGGTCAATTCATAACTGCTGATGTTTTCGGCATTGGCAATTTTAACAAAATAACCAGTGCTTGCAGTGAAACCACTGTGGTTCACATAACTTGCATCATAACCAAACTGAACTGTTCCATTGACAAGTTGTTCTGCAATGTAGAAAACTTCTTCCAGACAGTCCACTGATGAGATGTATTCATTCGCTTTGTTCGAAACCGCAAACACTCTCACATAATAATACCCAACTTTTGAGAAAGTGTAACTTGCATCAACGGTGGTTTCTTCTTGTTTAGAAAGCTCTTCAACATCAATTGAAATTTCGTCTTGATTGGCATCATAAGTGTCTTTATCTATTTCATAAATTTCCAATCTGTAACCATCTGCATTGTTAACAGAATTCCAAGTGTATGTTTTGTTTGTTGAATTTCCACTACCAGCAGAAATTGGAGCAGAGAGCAGTGTCAAAGTTTTTGTCAGTGAAGATTTGATTGCAAGGTTATCGTCATCAGTCTTTGCAACAACCTTAAATCTGTAAACATCAACACCTTCATCAGAACTTGCTTCAAACAAAGTTTCAATTTTGTCAGTAAACTTGAATGACACACTGTTTTCCACTGTCTCAAGTGAATATTTCTCACCATCAACAATTTCAAATTTTGTGCCATTCCAGAAATATAAATCAAAGTCAGTAGCATTTTCGACAGCTTCAAATGTCAAAACTGATTTTTCTTCAACATAACTGTGTGTAATCCCTGATTCAGCATCGAAAGCAGAGACTTTAATGACTTTCAACTGAGCACTTAAATCTGAATTGATCACATAAACATCTTCTCCAGCAATTTGGTTAGTCTCAGATTTTGCAGAATTATAAACCGCCAAATCATATTTTCCCGATTGAAGAATTTCAATCGAAATATTCTTTGAAGTTTCATCGACAGTCAACCCCTCAATAACAACATTGCTTCCAAGTCCAAGAACCAAGACATTGCTTTCAATCAAACTTGATGTTGTTGAAACTCTCGCATTAAAAGTTGTTCCGTCAATTTCATTTTCTCCAACACCAACAAAATTCAATGCCGGCATTTTATATATCTTTCCAAGAGCAAAGGTGTCGCTTGCATAGAAAAGCCCACTCTCATTAACTGCAGAAACGCCAACCTCATAAACGCCCGAAGCAAGACCATTCAAATTTGTTTTTATGTCGACGCCCGAATTATCAAAATTCATTGTTGAAACATCTTCAGTTTCGGTGTTTTTCAAAGAAACTTGATACTTTTGGACTTGAGAGTCGGATTTAATTTCAAGAAGTCCACCTTCATTTGCTGAAAAAACATAATTTGCAGTTGGAACATCAAGTTTAACAATTTCCAATTCTTCACTTTCCATCGCAATTTTCTGTCCAACTTCATCATAAACCAAAACAGAAATTGAATGAGTGCCCGCATCAGCAGAATCAAAATATGCCGACAAATCTTTTGTCGTTGAAGTTTGAAAATCATCAAGAAGAACATCGTCCATCTTAACTTTATATTTTGCACCAGCGACTGCACTCCAAGACAAGGTTCCATCGACAGCATTCCAAGACAAATCTTCTTCTGTCAACTCGTCCATATATCCATAATACAAAGTCTGCACTTGTGATGCTGAGCTGTTGTCAAAATAGCCTGTTCCTTGAGCAGAAACTGTCAAGCTGTAAACTCCATAGTCGGTCAATTGAAAACTGTTTGTTGAAACAGTTTCTTTGATTGGCACAACTTCATCAACTGTTTCTGGCTCATTTGCCAAATATGTAGTGAGCGTTCCTTCCACAACATAACTTTGAGCAACTGTTGGATTTTTTTCGTTTTCAAAATATCCAGAAACACTTCCCCATGTCATAAGTCCCGTTTCACTCAAAGCAAAATCTGTAGGTGCGGAGAAATTTTTCTTAACAACAATTTGCATTGAAGCCAAGTTGTTGTTTTGATATGTGGCATAGACAAAGGTTTTTCCAGAATTTTGAGCAATTGCCACCCTTCCACTCAATTTGACAATGGAAGAGTTTGAAAAGCGGTATGAGATTTCACTTTTATCTGCGCCAACAACATTCAGATAGTTGTCCAGTGAAACATCTTCGCCCAATGAAACAACAATCTCATTTTGTGAAAATGAGGCTTCGGCTTTTTTCAATGAGCAAGCCATAAGTACGCTGCTCAGCAAAATTGTCATAACTGACACCAACACAATGCT
>ERZ1090869.735-NODE-736-length-16508-cov-8.102291_pt1 | contig 16508 bp, 10 predicted proteins | sample MGYA00478474_ERZ1090869 | MGnify/ENA primary metagenome ERZ1090869 (study PRJEB33644, sample SAMEA5815748) | chicken gut metagenome | biome: Chicken; feature: Gastrointestinal Tract; material: Caecum | place: Ireland | collected 2019-01-01 | study: A study of the... | reverse complement strand
TGTTCCGCGATATGTTTTGAATGTCGCTTTCCATGCGACCAAACCGAAGACGATTTCTCCTATACTGTGACTGTAAGCAAAAGCAGTCACAGTTTTTCTATATGGGAGGATTCATCATGAAAAAGAACTTAACCGAGATCGTCTTTATCCTTGACCGCAGCGGCTCTATGAGCGGGCTGGAAGCCGACACCATCGGCGGCTTCAACTCCATGATCGAGAAGCAGAGAAAGGCAGACGGCGAAGCGCTTGTCTCCACAGTCCTCTTCGACAATATGAGCGAGGTGATCCATGACCGCGTGAACATCCACGACATCAAGCCGATGACAGACAGGGACTATACCGTCCGGGGCTGCACGGCTCTTCTGGATGCCATCGGCGGTGCGATCCATCACATCGGCAATGTCCATAAGTACGCCCGACCGGAGGATGTCCCGGAGCATACGCTGTTTATTATCACCACGGACGGAATGGAGAATGCGAGCCGGTTTTACAGCAGCGACCGGGTGAAGCAGATGATCGAGCGGCAGAAGGCAAAGTATGGCTGGGAGTTCCTGTTCCTCGGTGCAAACATTGACGCGGTGGAAACGGCGCGGCACTTTGGGATCGGAGCTGACCGAGCCGTCAATTACCACTCTGACAGCGCCGGGACGCAGCTCAACTATGAGGTGCTGAGTGAGGCAATTTCTGCCGTCCGTTGCAGCGCCCCGCTCGACGCAGATTGGAAGCGCCGGATTGACGAGGACTACGAGAAACGCGGTAAAGGGAAAAAGAAATAAGCTGCACAAGCATGAGGGAAGGCGCTTTCGAGCGCCTTTTTTCTCTTCCATACCGCTAATTTCCTTATAAAATGTCCGTTGTAAAGTGAAGGGGATTTTTACGGGGAGAAGCACCGGGAATACGATTTTGAGAGAATAGCAAGCACAGCCGGTGTCCGTACACACGGCGATTTTCGAGTAAGGGAACCCTGCCCTTACTCTTCAAAATGCTTGTTGGGATGTCTCCCAAACCCTCTATCTTTACGAAAGGACAGATTGCCTATGGCAAATAGAACAAGGCCAATCCGCATTGAGTTTTGCGTATCGGAAAATGAGCATCGGATCATCAAATCAAAGATGGCGCAGCTCGGAACAAAGAATATGGGTGCGTATCTCAGAAAGATGGCGATTGACGGCTACATCATCAAAGTGGACTATACCCAGCAGAAAAAGCTTGCCGCCGCTGTTAGTCGTGCTGCATCTAATATCAACCAGATTTGCCGCCGCATCAACTCAAAGGGAAATCTCTATGAGGATGATGTCACCGAGCTGAAAGAGAGGCAAAAGGAAATATGGCAGTTACTAAAATCAAGCCAATCCGAGGAACTGTAAACAAGGCGATTGCCTACATCATTGATCCCAAGAAGACCGATGATGAGCTGCTTGTTTCCTCCTTCGGGTGCGCTGCCTCGGAGAGTGCTGCCAAAGAGTTTGAATGGACAAGAAATCTCGCAGCACAGCAAGGAGCGCAGATCCCAAAAGTTATTGCCAGACATCTCATTCAGTCCTTCGATGTAGGCGAAGTCTCTCCAGAAGTTGCCCATGAGATCGGCAAGCAATTTGCCGACGAATGGCTCAAGGGCAAGTATGAGTATGTCATTGCAACCCACATCGACAAAGGGCATTGCCACAACCATATCATCTTCAATGCCGTCAACTTTGTGGACTACCACTCCTACCGGAGCAACAAGTGGACATACCGGGAGCTACGTCTTCTGAGCGACGAAATCTGCAAGGAACACGGACTGTCCGTGATACCTCCCTCGCAGAACAAAGGCATGGACTACAAGGAATACACCGAGGCGAAGAAAGGCACGAGCTGGAAGCAGAAGCTCAAGCAGACGATTGACCGCCTTGTCATCACCGCAAAGGACTACGATGAGTTCTTGAAGCTCATGCAGGAAGCCGGATACGAAATCAAAACCGGCAAGTATATCTCCTTCCGTGCCGCAGGACAGGAGCGATTCACCCGTGCAAAGACCATCGGTGAAAACTACACCGAAGAACGCATCAAGGAACGCATTGCCGGACGCAATCCCCGTAAGCGCAGGATGCAGATAGAGCGCAAAGGCATTTCCCTCATCATCGACATCCAGAACAGCATTAAGGCTCAGGAGAGCAAAGGCTATGAACACTGGGCGAAGATCAATAACCTCAAGGAAGCTGCCAAGACGCTCAACTATCTCACAGAGAACAACCTTCTCCAATATGCCGACCTTGAAGCAAAGGTTGAGGACATTCACAGCTCCTATGACCGTACCGGCAAGGAGCTGAAAGGTGTTGAAGTCAGACTTCGGGAAATACAGCCACTAATCAAAAATATCGGCAACTACCAGCGGCTCAAGCCGGTCTATGAAGCCTATCAGAAAGCCAAAGACAAGACCGCATTCCGAGCAAAGCATGAAGCCGAGCTGGTGATCTTTGAGGCAGCAAAGAGTACGCTCCTTGCCGTTCAGGGTGATGGAAAACTTCCCAGCTTGAAGGCTCTACAAGCAGAACAAGAACGGCTGACCGAAGAGCAGCAGCGGCTCTATGACGAGAGAGCAAAGCTGAAAAAGGAAGCCAAACAAATTGACACCATCAAGGCGAATGTGGACAGCTATCTCAGCCCGACAGCATCCAAAGATCGCGAGAACAAGAGGAACAGCGAACTCGAATAAACGAAGAGCTTATGTGCTTAACACTGGCACATAAGCTCATTTTTTCTTATTGGCACAGACTATTCCGCTAATCCACAGAAAATCGTGTAAATCGGTCGAAAAAGTCCGAAATTATTGAAACTATCTTGAAAAAGAGGAATATTTGTGATATAATATAATGTGACATTCTATGCGGAGGTAAAGATCATGAAAGCAAGCTATAAAAAACTCTGGAAGCTACTTGTTGATAAAGAAATGAGCAAGGGTGATCTTCACAAGAAGAGTGGTTTGTCATCCAGCACCATGACGAAGCTCAGAAAGGGCGAGGATGTCTCGATGGAGGCTTTGCGTAAAATCTGTATTGCGCTCAACTGCAATATTGAAGATATCGTTGAATTTGTACCTGACAACTCAGAGTCCTAAATGATGGACGCGTCGTCACACATTATCCGTATAGTAGATTATATTTTTTTGAATGAGTTTGGGGGTGACTGCCGTGGCTGAGGAAATCGTTCAGGTTGGCAAATATACTTTAGAGTCCTTGACAACCGGTATGTACTCGGATCCAAAAATTGTTTATAGAGAATACATTCAGAACAGCGTTGATTCTTTGGAACACGCCGTTTCTCTTGGTATGCTTGAACAACAAGGTATGCGCATTGACATTATTGTTAATGCAGATGAGTCTTACATATCGATCAAAGATAATGGAACAGGCATATCTGCTGCCGAAGCTGCGCAAACACTGATGAATGTTGGTAGCTCCAAAAAGAGAAATGCCAACAACCGAGGCTTCCGTGGAATTGGTCGTTTAGGTGGAATGAGCTATTGTAATACTCTTGTTTTTACTACCTCCGCAGAAAACGAGAAAGTAAAAACTGTAGTCTCATTTGATTGTAAAAAGCTACGGCATTTGCTTGTTCCGGGTGAATACGAAGATATGAGTCTGTCTGCCGTCTTGGAAGAAATAACGACCATAGAGACATTTCCTGAAAAGGAAGAAAAGCATTATCTCTGCGTCGAAATGGTTGATGTGAACGGCTTCTCGGACTTGCTTGACATAGATGCAGCAAGGAGCTATATCTCCCAAGTCGCTCCATTACCCTATCAGTCCAGGCATTTTATCTATACCTCTCAGCTAAAATCTTATTTGAGCGATAATGGGTATATTGTGGAAGAGTTTCCCATATTTGTGGGAGAAAACGAATCAGATTTAGAGCCGGTATATAAACCCAATAAAAGTAGATTCAGGTCAGACCGCGGCAAACGAACAGTCGATGAAATATCAAGCATGAAATATTTTAATGTCACTGTCGATGGTGAATTATATGCCTTGGGCTGGTACGGTAATTGTGGATGGTACGGCTTCTTGTCTGAAAAAGAAATCTCCGGTTTCCGTGTGAGAAAAGGTAATATCCTTATAGGCGATAGCCACACCATGAATGCTATCTTCAAGGAAGCGCGCTTCAACGGATGGACGCAAGGCGAAATATTCATTGTTACAGACAAACTTATTCCTAACGCTAGGCGAGATGATTTTGAGCAGAACGATGCTTACTACAAATTCATGGAAGCTTTGAGCAACAGCGTTGGAACGGAAATTGCTCGTACAATCAGAGAGGCATCGTTGACGCGTAACAACCCGAATGCGAAGGCATTACGAGAAATCGAACGAAAAATCGGTGAAGCTTCCACCGCTGTAGCAGAAGGATTTAATTCTACCGTAGATAAAGAAAAAATGGTCACTGCGTTGACCGAAAGTGCGGCATCGCTTGCAGGATTGCGCGTGAGTGAAGATTTAACTTCTAAGAAGAAGGAACTTCAAGAAAAGATAGAAGCAGCAATCGAAGAGGTTTCCGAGAGCAAAAACTTTAAGATAAACCAAATCAATTCCGGAATTGATAAGAAGAGCAAACAAGTCCTCAAAGTAGTAAGTGATATTTTATCAAGAAAGCTTGCCAAAGTCCTTGTCGATGAAATAATCGAGGACATTGTAAAAGAGCTGAATAGAAAGTAGGACTATTATGGAAATTCTCCCTTCTGAATATCAAAACATCGAACTTTCGAGATACGAAAAAATGTTCGTGCGCCATGCTATTTCCGATGATGGGTATGGCTTTCTTTTGCTGAAAGTAAATCCAACAATGATCGAAAATGAAAGTATGAATGTTCTGATATCTTCCAGAGGGGTAGTCTTTTTCAAGTTCTTTGAAGATTTCTCTGACGCATCTCTTTTTGGAGCGACTATGCAGCCGTATACGCAGTTTGTTTACCCCACTGCGAAAAAGATAATTTCCGAAAAGCTTCTTGGAAACAAATCTCTTTCTGAGAACGCAAAGGCTCTTAAATTCCCAATAAACATTGTTCATGTCTTTCCTAATCTTAAACGAGCTGACATTTCAAAAATGAGTGTAAGTGCTATTTTAGATTTCGTTCAAAAGCAATGTTTATTTTCTGAGGACTTCTCTGAACTTCGTCAGGGGTTTGGAGCAATTATAGACCGCGTGTTGGATAACCCCATCGTCCCTGTCTCTGATACACCAATGCTTATTTCAGACTTGAATGTAAACTCTGTGATGCAAAGGATTGCCCCAGAGTATGTTACTGTTCGTGTGGCTTGTGTTGACACAGCAGATTCTACTCCAGGTGTTGATAGCGAACTGCTGGTTGTTGATGAAAAGGATGTAGTTGTAAGAGCCTTCCGCTTGGACAAGGAGCAAATCAACATTGTCAATCGTATAAGCAAAGATGACCCTAATCAGCTCATTTTAGCGTGCGCTGGCTCTGGTAAAAGTGTTTTGCTCATATCGAAATGCTTTAAGGCAGCGCAAATGAATCCGAACAAGAAGTTCCTTATCACTTGCAGAAATGAGAACCTACATTCTCTTTACACATGGTTTATTGATCGCGCCGGACTACGCGAGAAAAATGTAGAGTGTATGACCTTTCATACTCTGTGTAAAAAACTCCTTGAGAAGAATGGATTTACTGCAAAATATGGTGATTTTGATGGATGGGTATCATCTGTAATCGACAAGCTCAATCGAGGACAAATCCAAGATCGGTATTACGGTATTTTTATCGATGAAGTACAAGCATTTGAGTCAGAGTGGTATAAATTCTGTTATAACCTATTGGAGAACAAGAATACAAAAGATCATATTTTTGTTATCTGCGGCGATAAAACACAGCGATTGGAGAAACTAAAAAAACGCGGGCAAGCCCCTTGGCAAGTTGGAGACGGATATCCCAATTATCGAGGGGGAAATAAAAATATCAGGATTGAAAAGAACTATAGAAACTGCATAGAGATTAACGAATATATCAACAGGTTTGTTTCCAATGCAAAGCAATATTTGTATGAAATACAGGAAGATTACGAAATTGACCCGGATATGTTTCTGAGAGGACAAGCGGTATTTCACGGCGATGGAGTAAAGTACATCCAGCTTCCAATTAAAAAAGCAAGCTGTGAAATAGACACTATTCTTCAAGCAATAAACAAGATCCATGATGAAAACGAAATACCCTATGATGAAATAGCAGTTATCATGTATCAGGGTCAATATCGGAAAAAAATAGCAGGCTGGTTGGATAAGCAATACTATCTGCAACAAACACTGGAAACGAGACTACGACTCGAAGATATTCCCTGCTGCCGCCTCTACTCTACAGATGCAGGATGGCAAGATCATTTCGGAGAGACCGGTGGCGTTAGATTGATTAAGTTTCAATCAACTCTCGGATTGGATTTCCGAGCCGCAATCATTTGCGGTTTAGTCCCTCTGGGAGAATACGACGGAATAAAGAATCCCAACTGGGAGCATCTGAAAACAAATGAAGAGACCTATTCAAACGCTATTGCAGCAACCCAAAGCTGCATTCAAAACTTGTATGTAGCTTGTACACGAGCTAAAGAGGTCCTTTATATAATCGCTCCGGAGACTGAAAACGAATCCGTTTTCATGAAAATGTTAAAGGATTCAGTCTAACGAAAGGTAGGCATTATTTATGAAACTCATAGAGAACGAAACAAAATTTATCCATAAAAGTATGCCTTCCTGGGGTGTGGGTATTTTCCGAGAGTCAGACGGCACTTACATAACTATTGATTTTGAGAATGCGGGTATCAAAAAATTCGGTATGAACAGTATTGGTACCACACTTATGGTTGTGGAAGAAAAGGCTGAAAAAGTTGTGGCTGAACCCGAACCTATTTCACAGACTACTTATGTTCCCGTAAACGCTCAGAACGGTGCGCTCATTCAATATGATGGAGAGAGTGGAAGCATCGCCGGTAAAAATATAATTGAAGCCTTTGAAGGGAATGACTCTGTTATCTTCAACGAGTCATATATCATTATTGGTGAACACACAGAAGCCCTCAAAATTCACGCAATGTATGATTTGACAATAATGGGCGATGTAACTGCGCAAGAGTGCGTTGTAAACGGTTCATTGACGGTTATAGGTAATGCTCGTATCAAAAACATAACTTGCCAGAATGGATTTATTTGCAAGGGAGATCTGTACTCTGAAAAAGTATATGTCGGTGGGGATTTGATTGCAGACTCTGTTGTCTGTGATGAACTGATTTGCGATGGAAACGCTGCCATTCAGACCACTGCCAATATCAATCAGGCAGCACAGATCGCCAAGACAATCGTTGCTTGTGAAGGTATTATGGGTGCTGGAAAGTTTAAAGCGCAGAACGCCATCGCAAACGAATATTTTGAATTTGACGGGGATTACGAAGGTAAAATACTTGAATTAGAGACAGATGAGACTATATGCGATACTGTTCCTCAAAATTCCGATTCCTACGATACCGTTGAAGATGTTATCGCCTTGGCTAATAAAAAGCTGACCGAAGAATATGGCAAGTGTAGTTCGCTTGATGAGGAACAACTGATTGACCACTTGCGCTTCTTGAGTGGCATTGAGAACAAAGAATTGAAGGCTTTACCTATTGTTGAACCTTTATTTTCTAAGTTGGCAGATTTGTCTTATAAAAGCAGAATTGAAACAATCGAGGAATATTTGACCGTCCTCGTTGCTAAGGAATTACTACCTGATGAAGTCTTCTCCTATGAATCTATTGAGCATATAGGGAGATTGTATCTATCAAAGGCTCATGATGAAATAAGTAATCTCATTTTCGAACCTACGACCATAGAACAATTTTCGCGAGTGCTTTCAATGGCAGTAAAGTTTGAAGAAGAGCTGTCAGATGACTGGGAAATCATGATGGATATGATATTTGAGTCTGTAGGACTTAAATACTCTACCGTCAGCTCCATGATTCGCAGAAATAAACCGAAAGAAACCGAAACCTCTGTTCCCGCAGAATCTCTGCCAGCGTCAAGTGATGGTACAAAGGATGATGCTCCTAAAACGGATGCAACTCGCATGAAAAAGTCCGACTTTCTTGCAAAAAAGCTGAGTCATGGCGGAAAGAAATTCGGGCTTACTGATGTTGAACTTGAGCGTATGGCAACAATCAAAATCAGAACTTTTGATGACTTGGTAAATGCGTCCGACGAAACCCTTACCAAAGTCTTTGGCAAAAAAGCATTCTTGGCAGATCACCTGATTCAAACAAGAGATAAGATAATTGAAAAATTAGTGGACATGGAATAAACTCCGCAAGCGAGGTGAGATAAATGGCAAATGAAAAAAGTATTGCGCATGAATTGCTGGCACAAGAAATATTGAAGAGCTTCAAAGGCAAGATCACTGGCGATAATGCAGACTATATCGTCGGCGAAAACCCCGAAAACCGCTATTTTGTAGGTAAGCTTTTGCCTGTGAGCGATTCACAGACATCGTCTTGGGGGTCAGATGTCTTTATCGAATCGATAGGAGCTGACTTCTACATTACGCCGGATGAGATCTCTTCGGCGCAGCTAACCATTTATCCACGAGGGGATTTTTATTACAGGGCATATCCAACTCTTGAGCAACAGCGTACTGCTATGTTGCAGAAAGCCAATGAACTATTTGAGACTCGCTTTACAGATTTTGAGGAATTGGTCTCTAAATATCAGGAAGACCCTTCTGCTTTTTCCAAGGTGAAGGAAAAGCTCGTTCCTGTATATAAGAAAGTACAGATCCATAAAACCCACTTCTCGCTTGTGTTTTCGCTGCATGAGCTTCTGGAAGGCAATCCTCAATACGGCTATGCAGATGCAAATCACGCTCAAAATAAGCAATTCGAGCAGTATCTCAATGACCTTCAATCAGCAATCATGGAGGATGAATATTGCTATACTCACGAGTTGTATGAAAAAACGACCTTAAAAGATTTACTTTCCGAGGAAGACTATAAAAAGTTTATAAAGAAGAATGCAAAGCAAGGCACTCCCATTCGTCAAAATTGGAATGTCTATATTGACATAACCATCAAGCTTATTAAGGACAAGTATTTGATTTCTGTCGCGTTGGTCAACGGATCACAAGTTCAGTCCAACGGTGTCACACATAAGTCTAACAAAAAATCAAATGACAAGCCGACCATTGAGACATTGTTTAATTCTGGTATGAAGATCCACCTTGATGGGGCATCGTTTTCGCCTATAGAGTTAGACTTTTTTGCTGATGACTATAAGTACAATAGCAACCAGCAAGCAATAGGAAATAATTGCTCCGTAATCTACGACGAAGAAAGCAACTCAATCATCACAAACCATTTGCCCATCTTCGTGCAGAAAAGGCTCCTGACGAATGATGAACTCGCAGTATCATTCCAATCACTAATCGATCAGCCTGTTTCCACTTTGAAAGATATACACAGGAAGATGCTTGCAGAACACAAAAAATGGCAACGAAAACTTGAGGAAAGGAAGCCGTACCTATCCGAAATTGGAATAAAGAATATGCAGGAGGAAATTGACAAATTTGCACGAGAAATCCGTCGTTTTGAGTTCGGAATAGAAGTTATCAATGATTATCCGATAATCATGAAGAGCTTCGTGAACATGAATCGGACATTTTTGAAAACCTCAAAGAAGTATAGCACTTGGAGATTGTTCCAGATTGTTTTTATTGTCTCTCTCGTGCCGGACATTGCTGCTTGCGATGAGAATGTTCTGCTTGATTCACAAAAAGATCAAACAACGCTGAATGAGGTCTCTCTTTTGTATTTTCCTACCGGTGGTGGTAAAACAGAAGCTTTCCTTGGCGTCTTAATTTTTAACCTGTTTTTTGATAGATACAGAGGAAAGGAATGCGGAGTAACATCCATATTAAGATATCCTCTTAGACTTCTTTCAGTCCAGCAAGTGCAGCGTCTTGCCAATGTATTGGCACAGGCGGAATTGATTAGACGAAGCGATGCAACAATATCTGGAACAGAAGAGTTCTCTCTCGGCTATTTTGTTGGTGATGCAAACACTCCTAACAAAATTGAGAAAAAGAATGTTCTTAAATATCGAACAAGCTCCCAAACTGCTATGGACGAAGAACGCATTATTGACATATGTCCGTTCTGCGGAAAGCAAACCGTCCATTTGAAATTTGATGAGGATAGCTATCGCTTAGTTCACTATTGCGAAGACGCAAAATGCCCTTCTAACGGAGTTTTGCCTATATACATGGTTGACTATGAGATATACAGATATCTTCCTTCTGCCATTATTAGTACAGTCGATAAGCTTGCAATTTTAGGCAACAATCCGAGCTTTAGAAATATTCTCTCCGGGGCTTCACGCAGATGCCCCAAGCATGGCTTTACCAGTACAACAAAGTGCATGGTTGACAGAGAGTTTTGTAACATTGAGGCATCTGACTTTGAAGAAGTGGAAATGTATGACCCTGCACCTACCCTCTTTATTCAGGATGAGCTTCACTTAATCCGTGAAAGCTTGGGTACATACGCTTCTCACTATGAGTCGTTTATAGACTATTTTGTCAAAAATGTTTCTCCGTCTCGACGCCCAATTAAGACAATAGGAGCTACTGCTACAATTTCTTCCTATGCAACGCAAATAGCTCAGTTGTATAGCAAGGATCCTATTCGTTTTCCGTGCGCATCGCCTGACCTCAAGCGAAACTTTTATTCCTATATTGAAGAAGATGACACACAGCGTTTAATCATGGGGTATGCACCTTATGGAAAGGCAATTATCAATTCTGTAGTGTATTCTTTGAAGTATATGCGTGAAGTGGTTTACGACTATAAGGAACATCCGGAAAAAATATTAGAAATACCTGGCATAGGGATAACAACCATCGATGACGCACTTGAAATTCTAAAGGATTATTGGATTTTCCTTGAGTACAACAATGTAAAAAGAGATGGAAACAATGTGGAGGGTGCGCTTGAAACACCTATCAATGTTGAGCTGAGAAAAGCTGGCATTACTCCATTCAGCACCCGCAAGATGACAGGCGACGAAACATTCCAAGATGTTAGAGAAGTGTTGTCTCAGGTCGAAACCAATGAGGATGTTTTCAATGGTGTGAACTTAATTGTCGCTACATCCATGATCTCACATGGTGTAGACGCTGACCGGTTTAACATCATGTTCTTCTATGGTATGCCCGGTAACACAGCGGAGTACATCCAAGCATATAGTAGGACCGGCAGACGCCATTCCAGTATTGTGATCGATATCATACGCCCTTCCAGAGAGACCGACCAAAGTTATCTGAAAAACTTTGTAAATTTCCACGAGTTTAAGGATATTATGGTTGAGTCAGTACCTATAAATCGCTGGGCAACAAAAGCTATTGACTGCACATTGCCAGGAATTTTTACTGGTTTGCTGCTTACTAAATATGATCCGGAACTGCAATTTGCTCATGGCTCGCTGTTCTTCATGAATAACATCAAGAAAGCGATTGTTGCGGGCAGCTTGGATCCCGACACTATGCGAAACGAACTCAAAATGTCATATGGCTGCACCGTCGCTGGTGAGGTATATGAACTTGGTAATCAGTACAGGGCTAAAATTGATAGTTTCATAGATGATGTTTTTGAGAAAATAGCGGATAAAAACTGGGAAAAGGAAAACATATTCTCTGGATTTGAGCTGATGGGCTACCATATCATGAATAGCTTGCGCGATACAGACACTCAGTTGATTATTGAGCTTGAATAAGGGGGTGAACAAGATGAGTCCCAAACAGCAGATGAAGCGAGGAAAAAATCAATCGCTCTACAAGTATCTTCCCGAAACATGGATTGACTTTTCGGTTCGAGGAAAAGAGCGTAGGCAGTACATTGCAAAGGTATTAAGATGGAACAGCGAGAAGCTGGACAGCATTAACGCCAAGCGACTCATACGAACTGTCAACGAGTCCGTTCGCTCTTTTGAAAGCCAAGCATCAAGTCACGGACCGGTTGCGCCCACAGTTGGATTCAGCGCAGAACTGACAAAAGATAACTGTGATGTCCTCACTCCGAAGGCTTCCGATGAAGAGCGTGGTATCGTTGCTCAAATAAGCCCGCTAACTTTTTACTGCAAACTCTGCAATAAGGTTTATCAATTTAACAGCGAGGAAGAATATCAGAAACGCCGCTATTGTACTAATCCAGAATGTCACCACTCCGAATTGGCGCAGTTCCGCCAGATTTATTTCTGTAAGTGTGGATATGCAACTGACAGACACAATCCTCGTTGCCCTGAACACGGATATCAGTATGTGAAATGGTATGGCAACTACGATTTCGTGTGTACCAAGTGTAAGCGTCTAATTCCCATGCAAGTAAAATGTCCAATATGTGGGGAGATGCTTAGACCAAAGGCAGCTCTTGACCCAGCTCAATTTTTTGTCTTTAGTTTAAGCCTTATTGACTTGATAGACGAGAAATTAGAAAACTTTATCTCAGAAACCGAATACGGTCCTTACATTACCTTTGCCTATTGGCTTGGTTTGATAAGCAAAGAAGAGCTTGACGAGATCATAAAAAATGGTATCGTTTCCGACCCGGATGCCTATCAAAAGGTTTACGACCAGATGTACAAGCTCATGTTCGAGGCCTTTAAGAATGAGGTTGCTGCTGCAACCGCAGCAAAAACAGCAGCCGACCAGCAATGTGGAAATCGTTTTAATGATATCATCAACGAGTTGAAGACTCGTGTTTTCGCCACTGGAACTGATCTTTCCAGCATTGCAGAGCGCATTTTGGAGTATGACTTGGTAACTCGTTTGGACGATGTGTCTGACTTGGAGTCTGCGGTAAAGGTCGCTCGTTTACTGAACACTAACGCCAACCCTGAGCAATATGCCCAGATTGCTGACCGTTTCGGCATCAGGAGCGCAAGGGTATGTGATCGGATCCCGTTTGTTTCCTGCTCCTATGGATATACGAGAGTAGAATCCGAGTGGAAAGACGGCGTTCAGCTCCATGCACTCAAGGAAGAAAAGCCCGGGCGAAAAAACATATACGCGACAAACTTGAATACGGAAGGTGTCCTATTTGAGTTTGACCGCAAAAAAATTATTCAGTGGTTACTCGCTAATGAAGTTATCAATGAAGGTGAAGCCCCGGATCTCGACTCAGAAGAAGATATCAAGATCTGGTTTCTTAACAACATTAAACCCAGCCTTATTCATCCATTTTTAACAATAGATGAAACGGCAAGCAAGGAAACCTATTATGTTTATCGACTAATCCATTCATTGTCTCATCTCTTAATTAGAGCTGCTGCTGATATTGGTGGTTTGGGCAAGGATTCTTTGTCAGAATATATTTTCCCCGGCATTCCTGCTGTCCTGATTTACTGTCAGAACTCGCAAGGTTTTAATCTAGGTTCTTTGTTCAATACATTTGAGGCATATTTCGATAAGTGGATGAACAAGGCATACTCAAACGCACAGAAGTGTATATTTGACCCTATCTGTATTGAACGACAAAAAGCCTGTACGGGATGTTTGTTTGTCAATGAAGTCTCATGCCAACACTTTAATAAGGATTTAGACAGAGCCTTAGTCGTTGGTCATGTAAACCGAGAGACGCAGCGGAAGACAACAGGCTTTTGGGAGGAATAAATTATGGCAGTGATGCACCCGGTTGATATTGAAAACTACAATTATACGCCAACAGAAAAAGACCTGTATTATGCTTTGAAGGAGCAACTTCCAAACAAGTATCAGGTTTTCTATTCTGTTCGCTGGTTTGAAACCGTTGAAAACAAGAGAATCGACAGCGAAAGCGATTTTCTGGTTTTCGATCCGTCTTTTGGGTTCATTACTATAGAAGTGAAGGGCGGGACCGGGATCACTGTCAATGATGGTAAATGGACGCTTATAGAGGATTATAGTCCAAGTAATTCCAGTAGCCGTGAATTGAAATGCAGTCCCTACGAGCAAGCAGAAAAAAGCATGAGGCACTTTAGAAACTATTTTGTTTCTGAATTTAATCAAAATTATAATGGCGTATATGGCTTTGCTGTAGCTTTCCCAAGATACGCTATCGGTTCTCAGTTAGCTCAAGATGCACCACCGGAAACTACAATCGACCTGAACGATATGTCTTCTTTGAGGGAGAAAATCAATCAGATTTTCCACTATTGGAAGAATAAGCGGAACATAACCATTCCATTCTCCGCAGAACAGCGCACTCGATTTTTAACTGCAATCAATAAGCAGATATCCATGTCTGCTGCCGCAGGTGCGCTTATTCCGATTAAGGAGAAAGAGTTCTCCAAAATTGACTTTGTGCAAGACTCCATTTTGGACTGTCTGCATAACTATAGACAAGTACAAATTGTTGGTGGTGCTGGAACAGGAAAAACTTTTATTGGAATCAAAAAAGCTGTTCGAGATGCACTCAATGAAAAAAGAGTGTTATTTACCTGTTGTAACGAGGAATTGGCTGCCTTTGTCAAATCAAAAGTAGCACATCATCCCAAGATTGATGTTTACACATATGCAGAACTAATGCAAAGCATTTTAGGTGAGCAATATGAGACTCTGCCAGCAAACTCAAACGGGAATAAGTGCTGCTTCGAGTATATGGATGATGTCCCTAATGACGCAAAATACGATTCAATAGTCGTAGATGAAGCTCAAGACTTTGACATTGAAATGGGATTGGCTATCCGTAGCTTGCTGATAAATGATAGCGACTCATCGTTCTATGTGTTTTACGACAAAAATCAGAATGTCTTTGAGATGGACTTCGAGAATGCTTTCGCTATCGATGCTCCGCCCTATGTTCTCAGATACAATATCCGCAATACTGGCAGTATATATCAATGTGCAGTTGAACGCACCAACTTGGGACATGATACAGTAGCTAATAGTATCGTGGGTGTTCATCCGGAGATACATAACTATAACAAGCCCTCGCAAGCAGTAAAGGCACTTAGTTTGATTGTCAATCGTCTTGTTCAGAAGGAGTTCGTTCCGGCAAAATCGATTGTTATCGTCTCAGATGTGCCTTATGCAAATTCTATCCTCACAGGAGAACAGCGTATTGGTGCATATAACCTTGTATTTAAGCATTACAAGGATGTTGCAGAAAATGAAATATGCTTTAAGACGGCAGAAGAATTCAAAGGTCTGGAATCCGATGTAGTAATCTATTTGACCCATGAGTTTACTGATATTCCGTCCTCGACCATTGATAAAAGAAAGGAATATGTTGCTATCACTCGTGCAAGGTATTATTTATATATACTAAACACGAAATGCAAGGCAATTTTAGGTGAATAACATGGCAAATATTTTACTTATTGAACCTGATTACAAATGCAAACAACCACCGCTTGGCTTGATGAAGATATCCTTCTTCCACAAGAATATCCTTCATGACTATGTGAGATTTACAAAAGGTAAGCTTCCAGAAGCACTCTCTGGAACAAAATGGGACCGTGTGTATGTCACCTCCCTATTTACATTTGAGTGGAAGGTAACGATTGAAGCAATCGAATACGCTAAGACCCTTGTTGATTCGATAGACAAGATTGTTGTTGGCGGTATAGCTGCCACCATGCTCCCGGATCAAATATACGAAGAAACCGGGATCCAGCCTGTATGCGGACTTCTGAACGAGCCCGGAAAATTAGGTCTTCCTGGGGACGAGTGTATAGACCAAATTACTCCGGATTATTCAATGCTTGAAGACATAGATTATGTTTATCCATTTAATAATGCTTATTTTTTGAGTGCAACAAAAGGATGCGGAAACAAGTGCGGCTTCTGTGCAGTACAGACATTAGAACCGAAATTCATTCCGTATATTGATATCAAGGATCGTATCAAGGCTATCGATGAGAGATTCGGTCCGAAAAAAGACCTTATTTTAATGGACAACAATGTGCTTCGTTCTCCCCGTTTCAATGATATTATTGATGACATCATTGCTGCCGGTTTTGGAAAAGGAGCGACATACAAGAATCCTCGAACTGGAAAGATTGTTCAACGATATGTTGATTTCAACCAAGGACTTGATGCGTTATTCCTTACAGAAGAAAAAGCAAAACGGCTTGGCGAGATTGCTTTAAGACCGGCGAGAGTCGCATTTGACCATATTGAAGATAGAGACATTTATGAAAGGGCGCTCCGTCTCTGCGCGAAGAATGGTATTACTGAGCTTTCAAACTATGTTCTGTACAACAGTGAAGACTTCGGTGGAAAAGGGAAAAAATATCACGCTGACACACCGGCAGATCTTTACGACAGAATGAAGATTACACTTGATTTGCTGGATGAGCTTAACGCAGAGTACGGAAAGGAGCAACGCATAGCAGCCTTTTCATTTCCTATGAGATACATCCCGCTTTCTGCGCATGAGCGAGGATATGTCGGATCCCAATGGAATGCAAAATTTCTGAGAGCTGTTCAAAGAATGCTTGTTCCGACACAAGGTAAAGGTGTTTGTAGC
>ERZ1090869.729-NODE-730-length-16553-cov-9.550370_pt1 | contig 16553 bp, 13 predicted proteins | sample MGYA00478474_ERZ1090869 | MGnify/ENA primary metagenome ERZ1090869 (study PRJEB33644, sample SAMEA5815748) | chicken gut metagenome | biome: Chicken; feature: Gastrointestinal Tract; material: Caecum | place: Ireland | collected 2019-01-01 | study: A study of the... | reverse complement strand
CCTTTGGCGGCATAAGTGTAGCTCACTACACTTATTTCATAAGTTGCGTTCGCCCTTGCAGGGAGATGGCTGGAATAAACCTTGTAGATGGCTTGTAATTAAACACCGTTTTCCTGTCGATATAAGTCAACAATTGAATACATTGACTGTGTGCGTATCTCCTCATGTTCCTTGATAAAAGCGTATAGTTTGTTGAGGTCAACGCCTTTCAGAATGTCGTTGTCTGGACTTAAATGTCCGCGGATATCTTTGAAATCTTCCCGTATTTTATCCAGTGTTATCTGCGGTTTTTTCTTTGTCTCTGTGTGTTTTCTGGCGTTCTCTCGCTGTTTGATTGTTTTGTCAAGCGTGGGCTTGATAACCTCAAAGTACTCAACAACCTGTTCGGTTTCGCTCTCGTCTAAAGGTGGAGAAGCAAAGACATAGCTTGAACATTGCTTGATTAAAATGCCTGCGGTCTCGTCATCTAGAACCTCGAAGAACCTGGCGAGAGCCATTGTAAAAGTGAAGTACTCAATGCCGCGTTTGGCAGATTTTATCTGCTTCTTTTTTGCCTCTGAAAGTTGTTCATACAGCAGATAGAAGAGTGCTTTTGCCTTTGGCAATGTCTTTTCGCTCGGCTCCTTATCGTGAAAAATAAAGGCGCACATAGCTTTTATGACTTGCCCGGCTTCATTGTGATTTAGCTTGCAAATCGGTCTTGCATAGCTCGAATAAAAGTAGAATTTATCCATTTCATTTTCCTCCTGAATTATTTTTTAATGTTGCTTGATTGCAGCATATTATGGCCCCAATTGCAGTTAAACCCTCATATATAACATCACCTCCTTGTGATTTCTGATCTTTACCCCACGCCGAAGGACAGGGATTATTTGCTGCTGCTTAATAGTTGCTCTCACTTATCCAAGGACACGAAATTTGAAAAGTTTACGGTCTGAGTAAAAATTTCATTAGGTTTTCATCTTTATACAAGCTCCTCTATATTAACAAGGACACGAGATTAGCAAATGTGACGGCCTGCAAGAAATATTCATTCAAATTTCATCCCGATTAATTAGTAGCCCAACTCACTTAGTAGCCACGGCAAGGGGCATTTTTCAACGGGTAAACCAAGAATTTTTGTGCTCAATGTGGGAAGTGTTATAGCATCGTATAAAAGTCCCCTCACTATATAAAGGACACTTTTTCGATGTCAGTACATGGTTTTGCAAAAATATCTTGTATTTTCATCTCTAAATCCCTCCATATATCCAAGGACACGAGATCGCAAAATATTGACGTTCGCGAAGATATTTTTTTATCCCAAAAGTGATTGTTTGCCTTTGTAAAAAAGTCCCTTCATAATTACCCGACAATTAAGGGTAAAAACTTTGACGTTTTTCCAAAAAGTTATCTGACAACACGAAAAGTCCCTTCACTTAATAGCCACGAGAAGCAGCTTTTTTGGGGGTAGTGTTTTCATAATTTTTCAAATATTTTGCTTGCCGGCACAAAGCGCCTCACTTAGAAGCCACGAGAATAGCAAAATCGGAGCCCCTAATTTTAAGATTTTTTAGAATAGCTACAAAAAAACAGCCCCTTACAAATGGTAGCCAAGTAAGGAGCTGTTGTTATGCATATAAGGCTGAAATTTCATCTGCATGAAAATAGCCAGCGGACGTTAAAAGCGCCACTTGCTGCAATGAACAAATCTCTCTATATATAAGTAGATTAAATTTTTGCCCAAAATTTCACTCGGGGCGAAAAAAACTAAAAATTTAGTGATCCGAAAGTACAAGTTGCATGAAGATACTAAAGATTAATGAGTTTAGCGGTGCAACCTATGTGCGTTTTACAGAAGCACTATTGACAAATTCATATAATTCTGTTAGAATATATGAAAAATAACTGTATAATAATGTCCGCTTAGGCGGTTAATTAGTGTCATTACAGGTTGACATTAAAGATTAAAACATTAAGATGCGGTTTCAGTGAAGCGAATATTGCAGATCTGTCCTGAAGTTTTACTTTTTATTGGTCTGGCAGTAGCGTGTCGGACCTTTTTGCTTTTCTATTGTAAATGTAAGGTTGTGCCTTACAAAATTCAAAGCGATACATGGTAGTATTTTCGCAAGTGGCGCCTTACAATTTTGCTAAGGAGGGGAAAAATGAAACTTTCGGATAAAATACGGATTATAAGGAAAGCACGCGGATTATCGCAAGAGGGGTTGGGAGAAAAGCTCTCGCGAACAAGTAAATATGGTATAAGTCGTCAATCGGTATCAGATTGGGAAAATGGAAAGGCGGAGCCGAAACTTGATAATATCCGTGATTTATCGGATGTGTTACAAGTATCTTTTGATGCTCTGCTTGATGAGTCGATAGATCTTGATGATACAGATATCCTGGCGCAAGTGCTTCAAAATTCGCATGACGAACGTAGAACACAAGTGGGTAGTAGCTTTCGTTATGAGCTCTATGCTAATAATTTATCAGTTCGCTCGTTTGTTGGTTGCATTATTTTTGGTGTATCCGTTTTTCTGGCTGGATTATTTTTCGTTCTTAACGCATGGCTGAATAATAATTTTATTGTAATTTTAGCAGGTATTTTTTCTGGCGTGGCATTAGGAAGCATATCACTGTCGATTATTGAGATTATGAGAGCATTACGGGGTAAGGTTTGCCATTATATTGGGGAAATTAACCAATCTCATTTAATTATAAAAACTTATCGGACGGCGTTAAATACTCTTGTCATTCCTATAGACAAAATCAGAAAGATTGAGCTTGGGAGTAAGCAGAAAAGGAAACATGGCGAAGTTGTAATAACCATAGAAGGTCGAACAAAGCCTGTTACGCTTATTGATATCATGGAACCGGGGAAAATGATAGAGGTATATAAAAACATATCCTCCTACAATAGCGATAGCGATTTTATAAAAATCTTTTAATTTGAGAGGTGGAGGAGAAAATGGATTTGTCATGGTTACAGAATATAATTAGCGATGAGAGTGAAAAATTCAAGCTGCAAGATTGGGTTAAATATAATGGTGCAGATCGGTTAAAAAGAATTTACGAAATCGCTCGTGGTGATTCGGATCGCGTTTCGTATTATCAAATGACTGAATGTGCAAAATACGATGCGCGAGTGTCGCAATGGCTGTTCAAAACTATTCGCATTATCGAAGGACACATGAGAGCGACATTATTAAATTTCACTGATTGGTACAACGAAGTCTGGGACGGAGGCTTAATTAAGACAGCCATTTTTGATAAGTTCCGATTTGGCATTGATAGCGTAAAAAGAGAAAATAGTATCAGAGCAAAAGTAAATCAAGTATTAACAAGATTATCAATGGCAAAAAAGCAAGAGTTTACTTTTCCTGAATTTCTTGATGCTTGTTCATTTTCCGAACTCAAAGCAATTCATTCTCTTTTGACGGAAGAATGTTTATATGAAGGAAATATTTTCAAAAACAGAGAAAATATTGGCGAAGAGTTATATTTGGTAACAATTTTGAGGAATCATATTTCTCATAATCATATCATATTGGATTTTTATTTTATCGGTAAAGAAAGAAGATATGCTTTGAAACAAGCGGTAGAAATTGTTTTATCTTATATAGAAGACACCGCTATGCGCGCGCGTCGCATAAAAGAACTTAACGGATATGCGGAATATTATCGGGGTGCTGAATTGATGAAAATTCCGGAGCATTATAGAATTTTAATAGAGGAAAAATGAGAATAGTATTATTTGACCTTTTTGATACGCTTCTTGAAAAGGTGTGGTTCGATTATGATAAGGGGCTCGAACTTCTTGCGAATAAATATTTTGACGGCAGGTCGGAAGAGCTTAACAAATATGCAAAAGAATACAGAGAGTGCTTTATGTCTGATCGCAACCTGACTCAAAGAGAGCAAAGTTTTTTTGATCAGCTTGCATTTTACGAAAAGAAATTCGGCAAAAAGCTTACAAAACCCAAAGAAGATATCGAATGGGAAGTATTTTCAGTCTGCCGCAAGGAATGTCTTGCATTCGGGGCAAAGTCATTGCTTGAATACCTTCATGAACGAGGATATAAACTTGCAGTGTTAAGCAACAGTATATTTTCGGCGAAGACGCTCAGGAGATATTTGGAGCAGTTTTGCATAGCTCAATATTTTGTTGAGGTGGTTTCAAGCGCGGATATCGGATGGCGCAAACCTTCGGTACTGGCGTTTGATTATGTCTTAAAAGCGGTCGGAACGCAGCCCTCGCCTGAAATATATTTTATCGGAAACAAGTTTGAAAAAGATGCCGTAGGGGCGTTAGATGCAGGGTTGTCACCTATTCTTGTTTCCAAAGAGCCTGTTGTTGCTCCTTGCATCATATTGCAGGATTTGGAGGAGGTAAAGGACTGTTTACAATCGAGCTATCTGTACGTGAACAGCATATCGGAAAGAGAGTCATTGACCGACGGCCCCGGACTCAGGACGGTGGTGTTTTTTCAGGGATGCAAAAGGGCATGTAAAGGTTGTCATAATCCTGCGACATGGTCGCTTGCAGAAGGCAAACGATATTCTGTAAACGAACTTGCAGACATTCTTAAAGCCAAATCAGTCAATAAAAAGATTACGCTTTCGGGGGGCGAACCTCTTCTGCAATCTCAGGCGATGATCAATCTCGTCGGGAAATTGGACGGATTTGACATCTGTCTGTATACGGGGTTTAACGAACAAGATGTTCCGCAGGAATTGAAATGCAGGCTCCGCTATCTTAAAATCGGCGAGTATCAAAACGGCAACAGAACGACTGTAACTCCTTACATTGGTTCGACAAATCAGTCGTTTATAGATTTAAAGGGGAAAAAATGAGACAGTTAAGCAATGACAATGCCGCCAATCGGGCAAGCTTTGTCGGCAGCGTATATAATGTGGGAGAGAAGACGGTTAAGGATAAGCTGCTTGATTCTTTCCCGAGCGAGTGGTCGCGTTTTCATCGTCAGGGGTATATACATATCCACGACCTTGACGCTTATGGCAAGACATATAATTGTCTGACTTTCGACGTGCTTCCAAGGTTTCCTTACAGGGACTTTATCGGGCTTTCGGAAACGGCAAAAGTGATCAGATTGTTCGGCTATTTCAAGACTATGTTTGCCGACATGGGCAATGAACAGTCGGGCGGTATGGCATTTGCCAATTTCGATAACGAGTTCGATGAGATATTGCGAAGACTTGAGGTTACCGATAATTCGGCGATGAGGGAGCTTATCTCCTCGTGTATAGGCGATTTTATTGTCTGGTGCAATAATACGCACACCCGTATGGGGCAGACGAGTTACTATATAACCTTAAATATCGGTCTTGCCTGCAACGACAGGGCGAGGTTTATCGCTTATACGGTCATAGACGAATTTGAAAAAGCGGGGGATACCGTATATAAACCCAACATAGTTTTTAAAGTCAGCGACGGCGTGAACAGAAAAGAGGGCGACAGAAATTTTGACCTCTTTCAGAAGGCGTTACTGTGTACTGCCAAAAAGATGATTCCTACATATCTGCTTTGCGATTGTGAGGAAGATAAAGCTATACCGGCAGAAAAACTCTCAGTCATGGGCTGCAGGACGCGGGTAGTGGACGATTTGTTTGGTTGCCAGGGTGCGACAGGCAGAGGGAATATAGCCAATATCAGTATAAATTTGCCTCGCTTAGCTCTGGAAACCGAAAAAAATTGCAAAGGCATGGAGCTTGCCGATAAGCTTATATCCTTCAGACACAGATGGCTGGAAATTGCCAAAACTGCAACAGAAATACTTGTTGACAGATACAATAAAACTCTCGGTCGGGCGGCGGATGAATTTCCTGCAAATACGTCGCGTCAGATGTGGTGTGTTCCCTTCGGGGAGCCGTCGGACGTCTTTAAGCACGGTACGCTGTCCATAGGGTTTATAGGGCTTTCTGAGGCTGTAGAAGTACTTACGGGCAGTCGGTTTTACAGTTCGGCTGAAAGCTATCAGGTCGCTCTTGATTTTGTTGAATTTATGCGCAGTTATTGCGATGAGCAGAGGGAAAAGTTGCGTTTGAATTTTTCACTCCTTGCAACGAGCGGGGAACTGATAAGCGGCAGATTTATCGATATTGATAAAAATCTGTTTGAACCTGGCTGTGATATCTTTACAAAGGGCTTTTACACTAATTCTTTTCACGTCAACGTAGACAGCGGAATATCTGCAAGGGAAAAATTGCACAAAGAAGGTCCCTTTCATATATTGTGCAACGGCGGCTCTATCTCGTATATAGAACTTAACGAAGCTCCGATAGGTAATGACGAAGGGCTTATGGAACTCGTGGAAGAAAGTATAAAGGTCGGGGTGAGATATCTCGGAATAAATTTTCCAAAGGATATCTGTAATAACTGCAGCGCTTCGGGCGTCTTTGATATATGCCCTGTCTGTGGGTCGAAAGATATAACAAGGATACGCAGAGTCAGCGGATATTTAGAGGTGCTTGACGGATTTACGCGCGGTAAAAAGTTCGAAGTAAAGGCGAGATCAACTAATTAGGAGTATTTGATATGCACATAGCTGTTGAAGGTTTTGACGGGGTTGGCAAGAGTACTGCGGCAAAAAAGCTTGCAGAAATACTGGGGTTTATGCTTATTGAAAAGCCGTTGCATTATCTCTTTGATATTGAGGGTAACGAGCAGTATATCCGCATACGCGATGCGGTAAATAAAAGTAAGAATAAGCAATTTACAGGTTGGTTTTACGGTTTGGGCAATATCTACCTCTATGAGAGGTTCAAGGGGAAGAACATAATTACAGACAGACATATACTGTCTAACTATTGCTGGAGCGGAGCCCCCGAAACCGACTATATATTCGACGCTATTTATAATACTGTCGGCGCTCCTGATTTTACATTTCTTATAAGCGCCTCTCCCGATGTTATCGAAAAGAGGATGAAAAAGAGAGATCCGGGCGATTCAGACCTTAAAAAAGTTGCGTATATCAGAACGGCGTACGAAAAAATGGAATGCGCTTTCAGACGGTATGATATGCCGGGCATGATAATAGATACCACAGATCTGGGCGAGGATGAAGTGGTTGAACTTATGATTAGCGAACTCAAAAAGCGGGGAATAATCGATGGCTGAAAAGACGAAAGATACTCTCTTTATTGATATGAAGTATGTAATACTCTACCGTAAATTAGGCTATGAGGAGATTGCGCCCGACATCTTTACGTATGACTATCCCGATACGAAAATCACAATTTTTTCCGAGCAGCAGAGGTTTGAATATCTTGGGAGAAGTTATCCCCTGTTTGCATACAAAGACTTTGCAATACTTGAATGTGTTGACAGACTGCTTAAAAAAGGATATCCGTCGGGTTGCGTCTGTCTTAATGATTGCGGCTATGACATAGCTGTCAAATTGCCCGACGGTCAACTGTATCTCGGCATTTTTGCGGAGGGGTGGGGTAAAAATTATCAGACGCTGTTAAAACAATTCAAGAGAAAAGGCGCGGGGAACGAATGTCTGTACACATCCCAACTTTCAGGAGGTCTGGTAGATTTTAAATCTAAGCTTTATATAGGCAATGAAGTATTCTCCGCAGGCGTCTTTGAAAGGCGCGCATCAATCTATCCGAAAGAGTTCTATAATCAAACCTCGGAAGGTGACTTTCCCAAAGAGTTTGTGGTGGAATATGGTGAGCTTTTGAAATACACGGGTAGCGATAAGTTTGTAACCGTTCCGGAAGGGATTAAAAGGATAGGGACGGGAGCGTTCTGGGCAAATACGAATATTGAGCGAGTAGTATTGCCCCAAGGGCTTGACTGTATATGCGGAGACGCCTTTGTATATTGCGAAAATCTTAAATTCATAAATATTCCGTCTACGGTAACAGAGATGGGCGACGATCCGTTTGCAGGGTGTCTGGATATTCAGATTGACAATCAAAGCCCTCATTTTATAAATGACGAAGGGGTGCTGTTTGACAGTACAAAAAAATTTCTGATTCACTATACGGCGGCAAAGGAGCAGGAAGAATATACAATTCCCGAAAGCGTTACCTGGATAGGAAAGCACAGTTTTTATAAATGTTGCAATCTTAAGTTGGTCGTAATTACGCAAAACGTAAAATTTATGGGCAATAACGCATTTTCTGATTGTCGCAATATACGTCTTAAAAATCTGAGCCCATATTTTCAGTATACGGGCGGCGTGCTGTACGATAAGAATGCGACTACTTGTATGCACTATTCAATGGGTTCAGGGGTAAAGGTAGTTAAACTTCTGGAGACAGTAAGAACTATCGGGCGCAATTGTTTTTGGAATTGTGATATGATAGAAAAGATTGTAATTCCTGCGTCTGTTCGTCAGATTGGCTATAATCCGTTTGCAAACTGTAAAAACGTTGTTCTGGAAAATCACAGCCCTTATTATAAGGTGCAGAACGGCATTTTATATGACGCCTCATTGAGAGAGCTTGTTTACTGTCCTCCCAAGGCGGCAGAAGGCAAGAAGGTTGTAATTGCCGAAACAGTTGAAAATATAGGACGCAGTGCTTTCACGGGGTGCGACACGTTAAAGGGGATCATATTGCCGAAAGGGTTGAAATTTATCAGCAGAAGTGCGTTCAGCGGGTGTACGGCGTTGAAGGAAATACATATTCCTTCCGGCGTTGAAGATATTGCTGACTGGTGTTTCAGCGGCTGTATTTCACTTGAAAAGATATTTATGCCTGAACATATAGTTATCAAACAAAATACATTAAAGGGGTGTGCTGCCGAGGTGACAAAGATATGAAAAAGAAAGTCATACAGATCGGCGGCAATTTGCGGATAAACGGAATCTCGTCTTTCATTATGACGCTGTATAGGAACTTATATCAGGATTTTCAGTTTATCTTCATAAATACAGCCCAAGGCGGCGATTATTTCCGTAAGGAGATAGAAGAACTCGGCGGAAAGGTCTATGATGTCATCGTTGACGGGAAAGGAATTTTACGCGCTTACAGACAGGCGAAAATAATACGCGAGATAATAAGGCAGGAAAAGCCTACTGCCGTTCATTCGCATTACTATTCGAATAACGGATTATATCTCAGGCAGGCATGGCTCGATGGTGTGCCTGTAAGAATTTCGCACTGTCATCAGTCGGTCATAAAAAATTTGCCTTCCGGAAAGAGGTTTGCAAAATTTTTTTCGGCAAAAATGGTGCAAAGATATGCAACGCATTCGTTTGCCTGTTCGGACGCCGCAAGAAATTTTCTGTACGGAAAAGGCGGAGAGGTTTGTTTCAACGCGGTGGACTACACTCGCTTTTGTAGTCCGACAAATGATGTCTATGAGGAGTTCGGGTTAGACAGACAGAAACGCTATTGCATATTTGTCGGAAGATTTACAGAACAAAAAAATATCGCCTTTTTGCTGTCAATCTGTAAGACGTTATCGAAAAATACAAATCTCCATTTTTTAATCATCGGGCATGGTCCCAAAGGTAAAGATATAGAAGATTTTATAACTGAAAATAAATTGAGCAATATGACGCTACTGCCGCCGGACAGTAATGTTGCACATCTGCTGTCGGTATCTTCCGCATTCCTGTTGCCGTCGCTTCACGAAGGTCTTCCGATATCTCTTATCGAAGCGCAGGCGGTCGGTGTGCCGTGCCTTGTTTCGGACACGGTTACGTCAGAAGTTCAGATGGGGCTTATAAATTATCTGCCTTTGAAAGTTGAATTGTGGGCGAATGCCATATCCGAACTTGTCAAAAAACCGTTCAGCCTTTCCCCAAAAACAAGTAAACTGTTTGACGACAAGTGTCAGGCGGCGCTGTTTAAGGGCATATATTCGGGCATCAATGCCGATGAATGGATAAAAAGAGGAAAGGAATATTCAATAGGAAGTACGCGTTTTTTTCGCAGCAAAGAGCTGGCTTTCGCATCGTTTAAACGTGCGCATTTGTTGGGCAATGCCAGAGGGACTTTTTATTATGCGCTTTGTTATTTGGAGGGCAACGGAGTGTCAAAGGACAAAATTCTGGCAGCGCAACTGGTTGAAAAGGTTGTGCCTTTAATAGAGCGCAAGGCTGCAAATAATTTTGCCGAGTATATAGTAATACTTGCAGATATGTATTCATTCGGGCTTGGTAAGGAGCAAAATTTTTCAAAAGCATTTGCTCTGTATAAAAAAGCTGCCGAACTTGGCAACCTAGAGGCTATGTGTGACCTCGGCTATATGTATCTTGTAGGTCAGGGTGTTGCCATAGACAAGGCGCAGTCTTCCTATTGGTATAAAAAGTCTGCTGATCTCGGCTATGTACATTCTATGCGCGATATAGGGCAGAACTATCTTCATGGAGATGGTGTAGATAAGGATGCAGAGAATGCGGTAAGGTATTTCGCTTTTGCGTCTCAGAATAACTACTCTCACGGAACTATGGATTTGGCTTACTGCTATCTCAACGGTTTCGGCGTGCAGAAGGATATGGCAAAAGTAAAAGAGCTGTTCCGCCTTGCACTTAAACAGGATGCGGAGAGGACTATGCGCGACCTCATTGCGCTTCAGGTCGACATCAAAGCTTTGTTTTCAGGCGGCGATATAGCTTTTGTTCATACACATTCCCTTGACCGAGTGGACGAGCAGAACTTATATAACGGGTGCGTATGTGTTTCGGAGAGCATAGAAAATGTTGATCCGTCGTGTTTTTATAATGCGGATGTCAGCAAATTCTTTGTTGAAAAGGGCAATGCGAATTATTCATCTGTAGCAGGGGTGCTTTTTGATAAGACAAAGACAACTTTGGTGCGCTTCCCGATTACGTCCCCGGAAACAAGGTATGTTGTTCCACAAGGGGTAACGGTAATAGGCAGGTGCGCATTCCAGAACGCAAGAAATCTGAAAGAGATTGTATTGCCCGATACATTGTTGCGCATAGAAGAAAGCGCATTCGACGACTGTAAGAATTTAACGATTATAGATATTCCTTCGTCTGTAACTTCGTTAGGTGCGTGGGCATTTCACGGGTGTGATAAAATTAAAAAATTCACGTTGTCGCAGAATTTAGAGCATATAGGTCTGTATGCCTTCGGTTCGTGTGAATCGTTGCAGGCAATTGAAGTTGCATTAAATAATGACCATTTTTGCTCGTTCGGAGGCGATCTTTATACAAAGGACATGCGTGTTCTCCTTCAATACAGCATTGCTAAAAAGCAGGAGATGTTTATTCTGCCTGCTAAGACACAGGAAATTGCTTTCAGGGCAGTATCCGATGCATATCATCTGAAAAAGGTTGACCTTAAAAAAGTGCGGTTGGTTGGGGATAAGGCGTTTTACTACGCGAGTTCACTTGAACGCATTACATTCGGGCAGGGTACGCAGTTCGGCAAAGACGTGTTCGGCCATACGCCGGCAAACTTGGTAAAAGAGGAGCAAAGATGATATATCTTGTTGCTGATATTCACGGTTATATAAGACTTGAATGGTTAAAAGCACAGCTCGACAAAATACCGCTGACGGAGGCGGATTATCTTATTATTCTCGGCGATGCAGGGATAATTTGGAGTAAAGATGAACACGGCGAAGTTATGGAATATTATCAGGGGCTTGCGTGTAAGACGCTGTTCCTGGACGGAAATCACGAGAATTTCGATTTGTTGTATCAATACCCCGTCGAACGCTTTTGCGGAGGGCAAGTACACAGAATAAGCGACAGGTTGTATCATCTTATGCGCGGAGAGGTCTACTTGTTCGACGGACAGACATTCTTTGTGTTCGGGGGCGGCTTTTCCGTAAAGAAACTTACGCATTCTTCGCCGATATCTGTATGGGAGCAGGAAATGCCGACGGAAAGCGAATATCAAAACGGTATTAGCAATTTGGAAAGGGCGAACTATCAGGTCGACTATGTTTTGACGCATGTGGCACCGTCTTCGCTGGCGTATATTATGGGGGTAAATCTTGTGCAGGAAGAGAGAGTACTGAATGATTATCTTGAGCATCTGGCTAAAAGGGTAACATTTAAAAAGTGGTATTTCGGGCATCATCATAGGGATATGCAGTCGGGTGCATTTACTGGTTTGTACAGTCAGGTAAGGAGATTGGGAGAGTAGTATGGAACAGAAATTTTTCGACTATATAAGGCATCTCGATATATTGGAAGAACATCCCGACACGGATTTTTCGGATCCCGCATTTGCTTATGATTATAACGAGGTGCAGGAACTTTATTTTGACGAGAAAAAGAATAATTCGGTATTTCTTGCAGGGGAGAGCGGGCTGCGGAAAAAGGATATGTTGGCGCGCATCTGCAAAGATTTGCTAATGAGAGGTGTGGAGAAAGATGATATTCTGTATCTGGACTATGATTTGCCCATATTGCACGGCGAGGATGTTTTGTTCTTGATTGACCGTTGGTATAAGGAAAGGGAGCAAAGTTCAGGTTTTTATCTTATTATAAATGAGATACAGGAATGCGGCGATTGGTTTGCACTTGCAGTAACACTTAAAAATCATTACCCCGATATAAAATTGCTCTGCACTTCGTCTACTCCGCCGTACATATATGAAAGGATATATGATGAGGGGTGCGATTGGTGTAAGATAGTCGTACTCTCAAAAAAGAATGCATCAAATATTAAATACCAATCGCAGACTTTTGGTGTGTTTGAAGAGTTTAAATATAATCAGAAAGGTGACTTCATTGAGATAAAGGGGATGACAAAGGCAGGGAAAAGTATGCCTCACCATACGGTACCCGCCACGATTAACGGGAAACCTGTCAAGATAATTGCGAGCGGAGCTTTTCACGACAGGACAGAAATGCTCTCGATCGATTTGCCGGATACCATAGAGATGATAGGAGATTATGCGTTTTCAAAGTGCTCTGATCTGACAGAAATACGTCTGCCTAAAGCCCTCGCGTACATTGGTGAGCATGCCTTTCTCGGTGCTGTAAAGCTCAAAAAAATTTCAGGCGGCGACAATGTGGCACATGTTGGGAACAGCGCTTTTTATAAAACGGCATGGTTTGAAAATCAGGGGGAGTTTGCAGTTATCGGTTCAACGCTTTATAAGTATAAAGGGGATAGCAGGCTTGTTTCCGTTCCGAAAGAAATAACCCATATTGCAAGTTATGCGTTTGCCGACAGCTCTGTTGAAGGTGTACGTATGCCCGAACGGGTTGAACTCGGCGAGGGGGTATTCTACCGCTGCAAAAACTTGTGTGACGTAAATTTGGGGTTAGAGGATATTCCGCCTTTCTGCTTTTATGGTTGTGGAAAGCTTAAAAGTAAATTTGTTGTACACAGAGTGGGAAAGTTTGCTCTTTACAAATGTTCTTCAATCAAAAAAATTTTTGCGGATTCTCTTGGTGAATGTGCATTGGCGTTTGCGAGCAGTTTAAAGCAGGTGCAAGGAGTCGTGGAGTTCCATGACGGTGCGCTGTTTAAGTGTTGCAACGTGACGGAAGCTGATTTAAGAAAGACTTATAGAATTGGCCGTCTTGCTTTGGCTGAAACTGCAATTGAAAGGATTGTCTGCAATGAGAGTGAAATTGGTGATTTTGCGTTTTACGGATCAACCAAACTGGACAAAGTCGATATTCATCGTATAACAAAGGCCGGCAGGGCAATACTGTTTGATTGCCTGTCGGTAAGAAAGATGTCGGTCAGCGGATCCTATAAGCTGACATCTTACTTTGGCGGAGTTGTGCCAAAGGTTGAAAAACTTCTGGTGTACGGCAATGTGGTTGACGATTTCAGCAGGAATAATCCGTATTTGAAAGAGTTACAGGTAATCCGTGCCGATACGTTTGGCGGTTGGAGTTTTTATAATAATTCTGCGTTGACAAGCGTTACGCTTTTAAGTGTAAATACGGTAGGAAATTGGGCTTTCGCATATTGCGACGGAATTAAGAGTATTGCGCTTCCTAAAACGGTTCGAGAAATTGGCATGAATGCGTTCAGATATTGTCATAACCTGAAAGAAATAATAATTGGTTGCAATGGGTGCCTTGATTTTGGTGCAAATGCGTTTTACTCAACCTCAGAACAAAAAGTATTTTATGTTAAGAAGGGAAATAAAGAAAAGTACATAAAAAAACCGATATGGCATGAGTATCTTGACGCCATAGCGGAGCAGGAGTAAAAGTCGATTGTCTGTCCGCATAAAGCTACGCGGTTGACGTTATCAGAAAAAAGATGTGGAAATTAAAATCTTAAATGAAGGATAAGTGGAGCAGGTCATGTTAGGGGCAATAATAGGAGACATTGTAGGCAGCAGATTTGAATTTATAGAACACAGCGGCAAGGATTTCCCGTTGTTTACGAGTACTAGCCATTTTACTGATGACAGCCTTATGACTTTGGCCGTTGCTAAGGCTCTGTATCTTTGTAAGGGGAATTATGAAAATCTTGGGGAAGTTGCTAAAAGATGTATGGTGGATATCGCACACAGATATCCTAACGTCAGTTGGGGTGAACGCTTTTACAAGTGGCTGTTTGTAAGTCAAAGAAGGCTCAACAGCTTCGGGAATGGCGCGGGGATGCGGATAAGTCCCGTTGGTTGGGTTGCAGACAGCGAGGAAGAAGTCAGATTTTTATCGAGGGAAATCACAGAAATCTCGCATGATCATCCCGAGGGGTTGAAGGGTGCAGAGTGTGTTGCGATGGCCGTCTATTGGGCGAGGACAGGCAAGGATAAGGCTTTCATACGACAAGGGCTTTCCAAGTACTATTCAAGGCTGAACGATAGGTCTTTTACCATAGAAAACCTCATTGGTTCTTATGGGTATGATGAGCTGGGTGATTGGGTTACCTGTCAGGGCAGTATTCCGCAGGCAATTATCGCCTTTCTCGATGGCGATAGCTTCGAGGATGTCATAAGAAATGCCGTAGGTATAGGCGGAGATTCGGACACAATAGGAGCAATGGCAGGGGGGATTGCCGAGGCATATTACGGCATCCCCGCAGAAATTGAAGATAAGGCGCTTTCCTATCTTCCGGCAGACTTGCAGGGATTATGCTACGCGTTTGAGCTGATAAAGAGGAAAAGGTCTAATGCCTGATATCAGTTTGTCGTGTAAATCTTACCGCTAAAAATGTTAACAAGCATAGGACAAATGATTAAAAGGAAATGTAAACCTGTATTTGTTTTATATCATCTAAATTTTAATTGTCGAAAAAGGGAGCGCAAATGCGCTCCCTTCTCATGTAATTGATATTGAATTTTGGCTGATTTGACGCGATATTATTTTTAGGTTTCCTTTTTGGACACACTCTTTGCAGCGGGTGATGAACGTGTACCTAAGCTCATGCGGATGCCGTTCGGGAAACAGCCGTTTGAAGGTCGTTTCTATCGTATGTATGTTCGTGGCTTTTGCCCTTTCAAAGTCCACATACGGCAACACCCTTTTAAATACAGGCGTAAACGGAATGGTTCGCTGACCTCTCCCCTGCCCAGCCTTGTCTTGCTCGTCACGCAGGTCAACTTTTCGTCCTCCACGCTTATGCTTGCAAGTTCCGACTTGCGCAACCCGAAATACAGTAATACTAATAGCGCAGAGCTTGCCGCATTGCCGCTGTTTTCGGTACAGAACTTAACAAGCCTGCTCTCTTCCTCCAAAGTAAAGCACCTGCCCTTCTTGGCTTCATAGTAGGGAAGTACTATCTTCTTCATCGGCGAAGTTATGCCAAGGTCATCGCACGCCAAATCGAATATACAGGTCATTATCTGTTGCAATTTGCTTGCCGTTTGCTTTTCATTCGCCACATACTATGCGCCGATTACTGCGTTTTTGTTGCTGATTATCCTGTACAGGCTTGTCTCCGATTTCCACTCTTCACTCTTATGTATTGCGCGGTTGAGCGCCGTCCAATCGATGCCCTCCTTCAACCTTTCGCTGTACACATCATCTTTGATTTGTGGGTTTCGTGCAAGAAAATCTGCAAAACTGAGCGGCTTGTCCTCGGTTTTCTTTTTAGCTTTCCCGCCCTTGCGACCGCTTTCACTTCGCACTTTGCTCAAATCGAGGCTCTTGCGAAATAACTTGAAGTAAGAATCAACGGGCGGTTTGAGTTCCGTGGGTTCGACACCTTTGAGCATAACCAAGCCAAAATAAACCGAACCAGCCCCCAAAGGCGGCTTTTGCGCGCCTTGCCGCTCATCCTCATTGCAATACCGCAGAGAGTATTGCTGCTTCTTCTTCACGCCAATTCATCGCAAAATACGTTCTTTGGGGGTGCAAAGCAATTTAAAGCGGACAGATTGCGGCAGATGCAAGGCAAAGCCCGCAGGCAATACAGAGACGTATTACCAAGGGCTTTAACGCGGCAGATGTTGTGATATGCCCGCTTTAAATCAGGTTCGAATTACTTTGGCTTGGTTAAACCGCACATAGCTTTTACAAATTGCCCTGCGCTTGCGTCGTCTTTCAGAGTGTTCAGCATACGCGCATATGCCGCCGAGAAGGTGAAGTGCTTCATCTTGCGGTTGAGGTAGTAGGGCTTTTTGTCCTGCCTTTCTATTGCGGTCGCGTCGTTCAGTGTGGGATAGATTATCTCCCAAAAGCAATTTTCGTTCT
>ERZ1090869.724-NODE-725-length-16610-cov-6.493325_pt1 | contig 16610 bp, 15 predicted proteins | sample MGYA00478474_ERZ1090869 | MGnify/ENA primary metagenome ERZ1090869 (study PRJEB33644, sample SAMEA5815748) | chicken gut metagenome | biome: Chicken; feature: Gastrointestinal Tract; material: Caecum | place: Ireland | collected 2019-01-01 | study: A study of the... | reverse complement strand
ATGGTGGCCGACCTGCAGCCGCAGCCGGTATAACGGGTTTCTCAGAATGTTCGGAATTTTTGTTTACGCCCCCGGCTTCCGGTGTTATAATGTTCATACTGATTACATGATTGAAGGAGTTTTTTTTGGTATGGAACTGACAACAATTCGGGAGATATTTAAGAACAGAGAGGATTATCTGGACAAGAAAGTGACGGTCGGCGGCTGGCTGCGCAGTATACGCGATTCTAAAACATTCGGCTTTATCGTGTTGAGCGACGGCTCGTATTTTCAGCCGCTTCAGGTCGTGTACCATGATAAAATGGATAATTTTGCAGAGGTCTCAAAACTGAACGTGGGGGCGGCAGTTATTGTGACCGGTACGCTGGTGGCGACGCCTCAGGCAAAGCAGCCGTTTGAGATCCAGGCGGACACGGTTGAAGTGGAAGGGGCTTCCGCTCCAGATTATCCGTTGCAGAAAAAGCGCCACAGCTTTGAGTTTTTGAGGACTATTTCACATCTGCGCCCGAGGACGAATACGTTTCAGGCAGTGTTCCGCGTAAGATCCCTGGCGGCATATGCCATTCATAAGTTTTTCCAGGAGAGGGGCTTTGTGTATGTGCATACTCCGCTGATTACCGGAAGCGACTGTGAGGGCGCCGGCGAGATGTTCCGCGTAACTACGATGGATCTGGAAAATGTCCCGAAAAATGCGGATGGTACCGTAGATTACAGCCAGGATTTCTTTGGCAAGGAGACAAGCCTGACCGTAAGCGGCCAGCTCAACGGGGAGACATACGCCCAGGCTTTCCGGAGCATCTATACATTCGGCCCCACATTCCGGGCGGAGAACTCCAATACGACGAGACATGCGGCGGAGTTCTGGATGATCGAGCCGGAGATCGCCTTTGCAGACCTGGAGGATGACATGGATCTGGCGGAGGATATGCTCAAATACATTATTAATTATGTACTGGAAAATGCGCCGGAAGAGATGGATTTCTTCAACTCTTTTGTAGACAAAGGGCTGCTCGACCGTCTTCACAATGTGGCCAATTCGGATTTTGCCCGGGTGACATACACAGAGGCCATTGATATTCTGGCGAAGAACAATGACAAGTTTGAATATAAGGTTTCCTGGGGATGTGATCTTCAGACGGAGCACGAGCGTTATCTGACAGAGCAGGTGTATAAACGGCCGGTGTTTGTTACAGATTATCCCAAAGAGATAAAAGCATTTTATATGAAGCAAAATAGTGACGGAAAGACAGTTGCCGCGGTTGACTGCCTGGTTCCCGGGATCGGCGAGATCATTGGAGGAAGCCAGAGGGAGGACGATTATGAAAAGCTTCTCGGCCGCATGAAGGAACTGGGACTGAAAGAGGAGGACTATGGTTTTTATCTGGATCTGAGAAAATATGGTTCCACAAGGCACGCCGGCTTCGGTCTCGGTTTTGAGAGATGCGTCATGTATCTGACAGGTATGTCAAACATCCGTGATGTGATCCCCTTCCCCAGAACAGTAAATAACTGTGAATTATAAAGTGCGAAAGGACGCGCGCCGCGATGCAGCGTCCTTTTTCTATACGGGAAGAACGCCGGCCCCGGCAGGCGCCGGCCGAAACAAGAGTTCAGATCAGACAGAAGGAGGTTATGTATGAAATTTATCCATATTGCCGACGTACATCTGGGAGCACAGCCGGATGCAGGCCCGGCATACACGGAGAAAAGGCCGGAGGAACTCTGGGCTGCATTTGAACATGTCGTCGGAGTCTGCCGGACGGAGCGGACAGACCTTCTTTTGATCGCCGGCGATCTGTTTCACCGGCAGCCGCTTCTGCGAGAATTAAAGGAAGTAAATTATCTGTTTTCTACTCTTTCCCATACGCAGGTCGTCTTAATTGCGGGAAACCATGATTATATCAAAAAAGATTCTTATTACCGTACCTTTCGGTGGTGCGAAAATGTACATACGCTTTTTGGAAAAGGGCTGGAATGTGTCGAGTTTGATGAACTGCAGACGGCGGTCTATGGGCTGAGCTACCACAGCAGGGAAATCCGGGAGCCGCTGTACAATGCGGCTGCTCCAGAGGGAAGACAGAAGTATGAGATTCTTCTTGCCCACGGCGGGGACGACCGGCATATTCCCATTGACTGGGAGAACCTGGAACGGGCCGGATTTTCCTATGTCGCCCTGGGACATATCCACAAACCCCGGTCTGTGCGCGGCGACCGTATGGTCTATGCCGGGGCGCTGGAGCCGATCGACTGCAATGACGCAGGCCTCCACGGTTATGTGGGCGGGGAGATCACAGAAAAAGGAATCCGTACCCGCCGGGTGTCCTGCGCCTCCAGAGAATATATAAACCTGGAAATCCAGGTTGACGAAGATGATACTTCCGGGAGTGTGAAAGAAAGAATACGGGATCATATAAGAGAATACGGGGAGGAAAATATTTACAAGATCACTCTAAAAGGCGGAAGAAGCAGTGAGATTTTCTTTCATACAGAGCGGATGAAAGATTGGGGAAATGTTCTGGAAATCGTAGACGAGACGCATCCTGCTTATGATTTTGACAGGATGCTCAGAGAGAACGAAGGAAATCTGATCGGAGCGTATATAGCGGGATTTGCAGGCTGCACCAGAGACAGCGAGGAGTATCAGGCGCTGTGCGAGGGGGTAGAAGCGCTTTTGGAGAACCGGGGGAGAGTATGATAATCACAGAGATTTATATAAAAAATTTTGGTATGCTGTCTGAAAGACGTCTCAGGTTTTCTGACGGCGTCCAGGTGCTTTATGGGGAAAATGAATCCGGGAAGTCTACCCTTCACGCATTTATCCGCGCCATGCTGTTCGGGATGGAGCGCGGGCGGGGAAAGGCTGCGGCAAAGGATGCCTTTACCCGCTATGAGCCCTGGGAAAATCCGGGCTGTTACGCAGGCGTTCTGTGGTTCCGGTGCGGTGGGAAACGGTTTCGGCTGGAACGGAATTTTGACCGGTATACAAAGCGGGCGTCGCTGGTATGCGAGGATGACGGTGAAGAATTGTCGGTGGAGCATGGAGATCTGGAAATGCTGCTCGGAGGTATGAGCGCATCCCTTTATGACAGCACCGTTTCCGTGGGGCAGCTTGCCGCCGCCCCGGGGCAGGAACTTTCGTCGGCGCTGGAAAATTATGCAGCCAACTTCTGCGAGACAGGAGGGGGAGACATTGACGTAAACGGCGCGCTGAAGAGCCTGCGGGAAAAGCAGAAGGAGACGGAAAAGGCGCTGCACAAAGCAGCGGGAGCACGCGACGAAATGACACGGAAGATGCTCCAGGAGTGCAGATATCTGGAACAGGATATTGCGGATCTGTCAGCTGAATATAAAGAGAAAAAGGAGCAGCTTGCGGCTCTGCGCGGTGGCAGACAAGGGGCAGCCGGGGAGCTGGAGGAGAGAAAAAGGTATGAGGACGGGAAATATACTGAAAATGGAGAAGAAACCGGGAAAAGGGAAGGCCAGAGGAACAAGCCTGCGGCAGGGGTTATCGCAGGCGGCTTAGCCGCCGTGTTTGCAGGCATATGCGGAAGTGTTTTGGGATGGCTCCTGAGCAATGACCTGCAGCAGGCCGCTGCGGGGGGACTGGTTTTTGCCGTATCCGTCATTCTTTTCCTGGCCGGCGCAGGAATTCTGGCAGCGGGAGTCTATATCCGTACAAAGGCGGGAAGGAACCGGGCAGAAAAGGCAGATAAAGAAGAATTCCGGGCTGACCGTGGCAGCGGGGAGGCGGAGCGTATTCGCTGGGAGATGGAGCGCATCCGGGCGGAGTGGAAAGAAAAGGAAATACGCTGCAGTAATCTGCGGGAACAAAGTGAAGAGACGGAGCCCGGAGACACAGAGAAGAATCTTGCCAGACGCTGCCGCGCCTTAAAGAGGGCACAAGAGCAGGTCAGGCTGGCGGCGGAGGCTCTTGGCCGGCAGACTGCCGGACGCCTGAATAAAAAAGCCTCCGACATATTCGCAGAACTGACGGAGGGCAGATACCAGAGCCTGGAAATCGGAGAAAAGCTGCAGATATCGGCCTGGGACGGCACGCGTCGTATTCCGGCAGACCGCCTGAGCAGAGGAACACTTGAGCAGATCTGGTTTTCCGTCAGAATGGCATCCTCGGAAATCCTTCAGGACGAACCCATGCCCGTCATCCTGGACGACACATTTGCCCTGTATGATGAGAAAAGACTACAATCTGTGTTAAAATGGTTGAGCAGACAGAAAAGACAGGTTATAATATTAACCTGCAGTAAAAGAGAAGAAGAAATTTTGCGACAATTCAGAAAATATTGACGAAAGGGGTCAGGCCCCTTTTGGGAGGAAAATAGATTATGAAGATAACACTGCCGAGAAAGGTACTGATGATCATTAATAATCTTCAGCTTCACGGATATGAAGCTTTTGCGGTGGGAGGCTGTGTCAGGGATTCGATCCTGGCGAGAAGACCTGAGGACTGGGATATTACGACCTCGGCGAAGCCGGAGGAGATCAAACGCCTGTTCCGCCGGACAGTGGATACCGGGATTGAACATGGGACAGTTACGGTTCTGATCGGAAAGGACAGTTTTGAAGTGACTACTTACCGGGTGGACGGCGCATATGAAGACGGCAGGCATCCGAAAGAAGTAAAGTTTACCAGCCGCCTGGAGGAAGATCTTCAGCGCAGGGACTTTACGATCAATGCCATGGCGTACAATGACGAGGTGCGGCTTGTGGATGTGTTTGGGGGAATGCGGGATCTGAATCACCATTTGATCCGCTGTGTCGGAGATCCGAAGGAACGTTTTTCTGAGGATGCTCTCCGAATTCTGCGGGCGGTGCGTTTTTCCGCTCAGCTGGACTTCCCGATTGAACCTCATACGGCGGAGGCGGTAAGAAATCTTGCCCCGACTCTTGATAAGATCAGCGCGGAGCGGATCCAGGCGGAGCTGGTCAAGCTGCTCCTGTCGCCTCATCCCGAGCGGATCCGGGACGCCTGCGAGCTTGGAATAACAAAGGTTATCCTCCCGGAATGGGACGCCATGACAGGTGTGGAACAGCACACGCCCCACCATAAATATGACGTGGCCGAACACACGATCCACGCGATGAAAAATGTGAAGCGAGACAAAATCCTGCGGCTGACCATGCTGTTCCACGACATGGGCAAGCCTTCTGTAAAAACGACGGACGAGAACGGAAGGGACCATTTCAAAGGACATGCCCTTGTAAGCGAGGAGATTGCCAGAACAGTTCTGCGCCGTCTGAAATTTGACAATGATACGGTGAAAAAAGTAACCAGACTGGTGTGCTATCATGACTACAGAGTAGAGCCGACCGCCCGGAATGTACGGCGGGCCATGAACCGTATAGGAGTCGATCTGTTCCCTTATTACCTGGCTGTGCGCATGGCGGATGCAAAGGCACAGAGTCCGTACAGGAGAAGGGAGAAGATTGAAAATATTGTAGCCATGCGGGAACTGTATCAGGAAATCCTGCTCAATGACGAGTGCGTAACGCTCCGCCAGCTTGCGGTAGGCGGAAGGGAACTCATGGAACTGGGGATGCAGCCGGGCCGTGAGATCGGAAGCATGCTCAGCGAGCTCCTGGAATATGTCATTGACGATCCCGTCAGGAACAACAGGGAACATCTGTGTGAATATGTAAAAGAAAAGCTGGGATTGTAAGCATACTTGGGCTGCCCTCTTCATAGATTAGAAAGGACCAGAATATGTGCGGGACAGGGGGCAGCCATGAGAGAGTACGAGTTGGAAATATTGGAGAAATATGAAATAGAGGTAAGAGGCACCCGGCGGATAAGGGGTGCGTTTTTTTGCGATACAAATAAAGGCGCCATGCTGCTGAAAGAAACGAAGATATCTGAGAAGCACGCCCTTTCCATGTATCTTGTCGAGAGACGCCTGGAGGCTATGGGCGTGTCGGTTGACACCCCGGTCGCCACAGGAGACGGTGAATTTCTCTGCATTTCCAGAGATGGAACGAAATATATGATGAAAAAGTGGTACAGCGGGCGCGAGTGTGATATGAAGAAGGAGGCGGAACTGGCGCGCGCGGCCAGAGGTCTTGCTGTTCTCCACGGGAAAATGAATCTGGCAGCAGAGCCCGGAGAGTCTCAAACGCTGCCGGCGCTTTCTGTGCGTAGAAATCCTCTTGAAGAGATCGAACGCCACAACAGGGAGCTGAAAAAAGTGCGCTCTTTTATCCGTGGAAGAGTGGCAAAAAGTAAATTTGAATATCTGTTTCTTGAAAGTTTTGAGAAAATATATGCCATGGCCTGTACAGTTGCAGAACAGCTGGCGGAGTCCGGCTGTCTGGAACTGTACGATGAGAGCGTCCGCCGGGGAAGCCTGGCGCATGGCGATTACAATTACCACAACCTGCTCATTTTTCCCGGGGGGATGGGAGTGACAAATTTTGAGCATATGCGAGTGGATATTCAGGCGCATGATTTATATTATTTCCTAAGAAAAGCAATGGAAAAATTTCGATGGAAAGAAAATATTGGCAAACTGATTCTTGAGGCGTACGAGAGTGAGCGCAGGCTGGAGGAAACGGAAAAGCTTTATATCGGCCTGTTTCTTGCCTATCCGGAGAAATTCTGGAAAACTGCCAGCAGCTACTACCGGTCAAATAAGGCCTGGCTTCCTGAAAAAAATGTTGAGAAGCTGGAGACGGTCGTCCGTCAGTGGAGCGAAAAATACACGTTTCTGAAAAATGTTTTCTCGTTGAAATTGTGAAGTAAAAGCCGGAAAAACGCGGAAAAATCTTGACAAAGAGACGGGAAACCGTTATAACAGTACATAAAGGCGGATTCATGTGGACGAAGTTTCATGTCCCCCTTTAAAATCAGAATAAAATTGTATGCGGATACAATAAAGAGGAGGAATTAACTCATGAACAAAACAGAATTAGTAGCAGCAGTAGCAGAGAGGGCCGAGATTTCAAAAAAAGATTCTGAGAAAGCGCTTAAGGCATTCGTAGATGTTGTCACAGAGCAGCTGAAAGCTGACGACAAGGTTCAGCTTGTTGGCTTTGGTACGTTTGAAGTAAGCAAGAGAGCTGCAAGAGAAGGCAGAAACCCGCAGACAGGAAAGACGATGAAGATTGCTGCCTGCAAGGCGCCGAAATTCAAAGCCGGAAAAGCTTTAAAGGATGCGATCAACTAGTCTGCTTTTTCCATGAGAAAAGGATGTTAAACATTTTATGTGCTGAGAGGACAGGCACTTACGATGCAGAGGACATTGTAAGTGCCTTTTCTTTCTCCCAGGGCAGTTCGGGGAGGTGAGAAAATGCGTCTGGACAAATTTCTGAAGGTTTCCAGGCTGATTAAGCGAAGAACCGTGGCCAACGAGGCCTGCGACGCAGGGAGGGTCACTGTAAACGGGAAGCCGGCAAAAGCTTCTGTCAGGCTGAAAGAAGGAGATATTATTGAAATCCAGTTTGGGACAAAGTCTGTGAAGGCTGAAGTCCTGAAACTCCAGGATACATCGAAAAAGGAAGAGGCAAAAGATATGTTCCGCTATATCTGACATGACAGAAGTCATAAGTCGGTACAGCCCTTCATATATATAAGAACAGGCGTTGCAAGAAGCGTCGGGGAGGTGCTTATATGGAGGAGCAGCGGATTGCAAAGACACATAAGCTTGTGGTCAACAACAGGAAAACAAGTATGGTTACAGGGGTTCTGGATGTACTCTCCTTTGACCTCAATGAAATTCTGCTGGAGACGGAGCAGGGAATGCTGATGGTCAAGGGTACAGATCTTCATGTCAACAGGCTGAGCGTGGAAAAGGGCGAGGTAGATCTGTCGGGGAATATTGACAGCGTAGCCTATTCCAGTGTTTCCCAGGCGGGACGGCAGAACGAAAGCTTTTTCTCCCGTCTGTTTAAATAGGGGCGTGCTATGATCGGAATTGGCATGGAGGCGCTGATTTTTCTGTATGCGGGGCTTGGCGGCATGATGGTACTGTTCGCGTATTATGTGCTGATCTGTTTCAGGCATATCGTAAAGCACAGCACTGCCGCAGCCGGAGTGGAGGACATCCTGTTCTGGCTGGCAGCCAGCGGCTTTATTTTTAAACAGATGTACGATACCACATACGGAAGCGTGAGATGGTTTTTTGTTCTGGGACTTTTATCCGGGGCAGGCGTGGGGGCCTGCATTATCCGGCTTGGCAAAAAAATAAATGTAAAGTTTCAGAAAAAACTTGAAAAGTCCGGGAAAAACAGATAGAATAATTTCTAACGGGGAGCAGTAAAAAATAATTAACAAGTTGGGTGAATCGTATGTATAAAAGAAAAGGGACAGGCAGGCAGCGCGGCAGAAAGAAAAACTCCAGGCTGAGCCGGTACAGAAGAAGTATCGTGATGATCTGCACGGTGCTTGTATTTCTTTCCGGAGTGCTCACAGTGAGCTCTCTGAGGCTCCAGGCAAAGAATTCCGAGTACAAGGAGCAGGAGGAGCAGCTGCAGTCTCAGATTGACGACGAGAAGAAGCGCGCCGAAGAGGTAGAAGAATTTAAAGAGTATGTCAAGACTGACGAGTACGTCAAGGAAACGGCGGAAGAAAAGTTAGATCTTGTAGATCCGAATGAGATTATTTTCAAAGCGGCAGAATAGCGGGACAAGGATGTCAGCAGGGCGGTTCTGCACAGAGATATGAATATTACTAATGAAGACTCCGGGAGAAGTTCTCCCGGAGTCTTTGCGTCAGGGAGAGTCTTTGCGGTAGGAAGATTTTTGTGAAGGGAGATTACCGGCATGAATGACGGACAGGCGCTCCACAACAGTCCGTATGTGGAGCAGATAGAACGTTATGCACATTCGATAAAGCAGCTGTCGCAGACGTTTCTTGGACTGGAAGAAAAACGGCAGGCGTTTTCAGATGAAGAAATCGAGGCCATGTTTTCCAGAGTGAGGGAGAAAGTGTGCGGAAAATGTGAAAAATGCGGCTGGTGCTGGGGAGAAAACTTTGTACATACCTATCAGATGGGGTATGAAATCCTGTCTGCCGTGGATCACTATGGAAATGAACTCAATACAGAAACGAAAAGAAAACTGATGCAGAGGTGCATCATGGCGCCGCGCTTCCTCCGGGAAATGCTCGAGGGTTTCCATGACGCGCGCCAGAATATGATATGGGTCAACCGGATGGCAAGAAGCCGGGAAGGATGCGCCATTCAGATGGATACATTTGCAGATATGATACGCAGCACTGCCAGGGAACTGGAGAACAGTATTTTTACGGATGAGCGCCTGGAAAAGAAGATCGGCGCAGCCCTGAAGAAAAAAGGAGTCCGCATGCTCTATGCGCACTTTTTTATGACAAAAGAGGGGCGGTATGAGATACACGTTACCGCCAGGTCCGTAAAACATAAGAAGATTTCGGCGAAGGAATTTGTCAAAGCGGTGTCGGAGGCGGCCGGGCGCAGGCTGATCCTGCAGAGCGGAACGACCCAGGTGATCGGAAATAACTATATGACGGTGGTTTGCAGGGAAGGACCGGCATATTACACCATGCAGGGCACAGCGCGCATTGGAAAAGGCTGCAGCCAGATATCAGGGGACAACTTTGCCATGCTGGAGCTGTCGGGAGGCAGACAGGCCGTGGCGCTGTCTGACGGAATGGGATCGGGAGAGGAAGCGTGCCGGGAGAGCACGCTTGTGATCGAACTGTTGGAAGAACTTTTGGATGCGGGATTCCCGGAAAAAACGGCTATTCAGATGATCAATACAACCCTGGTCATGGGGAGGGAGGAAATCCATTATTCCACGGTGGATATGACAGTGTTTGACCTCTATACGGGGGAATGCGAGATCATCAAGGCGGGGGCGTCATCAACATTTATAAAGAAAAAAGAGCTTGTGGAACATCTCAGTTCCACAAGCCTCCCTATCGGAGTGATGAATGCCATTGAGATCGACTCCGTAAAACGGCAGCTTTCTGATGGAGATTTTGTGATCATGGTGACCGACGGGGTGCTGGACGCTCTGCCGGTGGGCGAGCAGGATCTGCTTCTGGAGACGATCATACAGGGCAGCGTCATATCCAATCCGAAGGAGATGGCTCATTATGTACTGGAGCAGGTGCTTGCATGGACCGGAAAGGAGCCGGCAGACGATATGACCGTACTGGCTGTGGGGCTGTGGGAATGCTGACGTGGACAGAGGATACTTTACTTTTCGGCATGAATTGGGTATAGTTTACATATGATGGAAAAGATAGAAACAAAGACGGAGGCCCTGATCCGGGAATATAACATGATACAGCAGGGAGATGTTGTGATTGCAGGCGTATCGGGCGGCGCAGATTCGGTATGTCTGCTTTTTGTGCTCTGCAGCCTGAGGAAAAAGCTTGGATTTTCAGTAAAGGTGTGCCACGTAAACCATGGGCTCAGGGGGAAAGCGGCGGACGCTGACGAGCGGTTCGTAAAGGGACTGTGCCGGAAGCTGGATGTTCCCTGCCGGATTTTTCATAAAAATGTAGAATTAATTGCCAGAAAAAGGAAACAATCTTCTGAGGAGGCCGGGCGTGCGGTGCGCCGGGAATCCTTTGAGATCATGTGCAGGGAGGACGGAGGAACAAAGATTGCCACGGCCCACCACCGGGATGATAATGCGGAAACTGTGCTGCTGAATCTTGCCCGGGGGACAGGGCTCCGCGGACTGTGCGGCATTCGTCCGGTATATGGAAACTGGATCCGTCCGCTGCTGGGCGTCTCCCGGGAGGAGATCGAGACTGCCCTTGTGCAGGCGGAAATAACCTGGAGAAAGGATGGCAGCAACGAGGAAGACATCTATACGAGAAACCGGATCCGGCACAATATCCTTCCGGTCTTTTGCGCACAGATAAACGCGGAAACAGTCCGGCATCTTGATGAACTGTCCAGGCAGTCTCAGAATATCTGGGCCTATCTGATGCAGGGGGTGGATGAGGCATGGAAGAGATGCGTGGATGTCAGGGCCGGGGAACCGGCAGTTCTGGAGATCCGGGAGAGAGCATTGGCAGAAGAGGCGCCGGCAGTGCGACAGCAGCTCATCCATCGGTGCATCTGTACAGCGGCCGGGATGAGCAGGGATGTGGAGGCAGTCCATGTGTCAGGCGTGCAGGAACTGTTTGGCCGGCAGCCGGGAAAACAGATCAGCCTGCCTCACGGCGTGACGGCGCTGCGGACTTACAGGGGCGTGGCCCTGGAAAAACATGAGCATCAGAAAAGCGGAGACGGCCCGGACAGCATCTGCCCCAAGGAGCTGGCTGTTCCGGGAGAGACGTATATCTCCGGCACATCCTGGATCATCTCATGCAGGATTTATGAGAGAACAGAGCAAAACGCAGAAGTGGAGATTCCGCAAAAAAGTTACACGAAATGCTTTGACTATGATATAATAAAACATACACCTTCTGCACGGAGAAGGCAGCCGGGAGATTATCTGGTTATCGGAAAAGACGGGGGAAGACAGAAACTGAAATCCTATTTTATCAATGAAAAGGTGCCCCGCAGGGAAAGAGATCAGATGCTCCTGATCGCAGACGGAAGCCATGTTATGTGGATCCCGGGCATGAGGATGAGTGCAGAATACCAGATCAGTAAAGAGACAAAAAGGATTCTTGAGATAAAAATAACGGAGGAAAAAACAGATGGCAGAGAAAATCAGAGTTCTGATCCCGGAAGAAGAGGTGGATCGGAGAATTAAAGAATTGGGAGAGAAGATCAGTGAAGATTACGCGGGAAAGCAGATTCATCTGATCTGTATTCTGAAGGGCGGAGTATTTTTCATGTGTGAACTGGCTAAAAGGATCACTGTGCCGGTATCCATGGATTTTATGTGTGTAGGCAGCTACGGCGACGGGACGAAATCCAGCGGAGTCGTCCGTATTGCTAAAGATCTTGATGAATCAATAGAAAATAAAGAAGTGCTTATTGTGGAGGATATTGTGGATTCGGGCAATACACTGTATTACCTGATGGATGTCCTCAAAAAGAGAAATCCGGCGGGAATGCGTCTCTGCACGCTTCTGGATAAACCGGATCGCAGGGTAAAGGATGTGAAGGCAGATTACCTGGGCTTTGAGATCCCGGATGAATTTGTGGTGGGATACGGACTGGATTACGCCCAGAAATATAGAAACCTTCCCTTCATAGGAGTGGTGGAAGGACTGGAAGAACAGGAAGGAGTATAACAGCATTGAATAATAGCAGAAAATACAGGAGCGTAAGCGGCCCCACCATTATTATGTTCATTATTATCGTGGCCGCCGTGCTCTGGATGGCAAGCCAGCTTCAGATGCATCAGCAGGAAATGACCTATACTCAGTTTATGGCAGAAGTAAAGGCTGACAATGTGACGGACGTATATATCGAGCAGAGCCGGGCCGTACCTACAGGCACTGTGACATTTAATCTGAAGGAGGATGATTCCACCAGAAAAGTAAATGTTTCAAATGTAGAAGAAGTTGAAAGATTTCTCGAATCGCAGAAACTGGACTACCGGATGGAGGCAGTGCCGCAGGAGTCTGTCTTAAGTTCGATCCTTCTTCCTCTGCTCATTACGATGGGCGGCATCGCTCTGATCTTTTTCCTGATGAACCGCCAGGGCGGAGGCGCCAATGCGAAGGCGATGAATTTTGGGAAAAGCCGCGCGCGGATGTCGGGACAGAACGAGATTAAAGTGACCTTTGCCGATGTGGCCGGGCTTAAAGAGGAAAAGGAAGAACTGGAAGAAATAGTGGACTTCCTGAAATCCCCGAAAAAATATGTACAGGTGGGAGCGAGGATCCCCAAGGGTGTTCTTCTGGAGGGACCTCCCGGAACCGGAAAGACACTGCTTGCCAAAGCTGTGGCAGGAGAAGCAGGCGTGCCGTTTTTCAGTATTTCTGGTTCCGACTTTGTCGAAATGTTCGTGGGCGTGGGTGCGTCCCGTGTCAGAGATCTGTTTCAGGATGCAAAGAAAAATGCGCCCTGTATCGTGTTTATTGACGAGATTGATGCCGTTGCCAGACGAAGAGGCAGCGGTCTTGGAGGCGGACACGATGAGAGAGAGCAGACTCTCAATCAGCTTCTGGTGGAAATGGACGGATTTGGCGTCAATGAGGGAATCATTGTGATGGCGGCAACGAACCGGAAAGATATTCTCGATCCTGCAATCCTGCGCCCGGGCCGTTTTGACCGGAATGTCATCGTGGGACGCCCGGATGTGGGCGGCAGGGAGGAAATCCTGAAAGTACATTCTAAAAATAAACCCCTCGGGGACGACGTGGATCTGAAACAGATCGCTCAGACAACGTCGGGCTTTACGGGAGCTGACCTGGAAAATCTTCTCAACGAGGCTGCGATCCTCGCCGCCAAGGATAACAGGATATTTATACAGCAGCAGGATATCCGCCACGCTTTTGTAAAGGTCGGTATCGGGCCGGAGAAGAAGAGCCGGGTCGTGTCTGACAAAGAACGCCGGATCACAGCATACCATGAGTCGGGGCACGCTATTTTGTTCCATGTGCTCCCGGACGTGGGACCTGTGTACAGTGTGTCGATCATCCCCACAGGCGGAGCGGGGGGATATACCATGCCCCTGCCGGAAAGAGACGATATGTTTAACACTAAGGGACATATGCTCCAGGAGATCACGGTGGCTTTGGGAGGACGTGTGGCGGAAGAAGAGATTTTTGACGACATCACGACCGGGGCGTCACAGGATATCCGCCAGGCGACTGCTATTGCAAAATCAATGATCACAAAATTCGGTATGTCCGAGCGTCTGGGCCTGATCAATTATGACAATGACAGCGATGAGGTGTTTATCGGACGTGATTTCGGACACACTTCCAGAGGATACGGAGAAAAAGTAGCCGGGACCATTGACGAGGAAGTGAAGAGGATTATCGATGAATGCTATGAAAAAGCACGCGCGATCATCCGGGAGCACCACAATGTGCTCGATGCCTGTGCAAACCTTCTGCTGGAAAAGGAAAAGATAACGAGAAGTGAATTTGAAGCACTGTTCGAGAACTGCGGAGCGGATGCGTAGAAAGCGTCCGCTCCTTGCGCCGTCTTGAGGAACTGCGGCACAGACTTAAACAGAGGAGATGAGATATATGAACAGGGAGGCGCTGTTTTGTGACGGCACGGGGGATTATGTGATCCCTCCTGAACCGTCTGAAAATGAAAAAATCGTGCTGAGATTCCGCACTGCCCATAATGATGTGGAAGAGGTGAATATTCTGACAGGCGGCAGGAGCCATGCCATGTGGAAGACCTGCAGCATGGGAGAATTCGACTACTATGAGATTGTCTGTCAGCTCGGCAGAGATCCTTTTGAGTATGCGTTTGAAATAAAAAAAGGAGATCAGATCTGTTTTTATAACCGGTGCGGTGTCTGTGAGCACGAAGAACCATATTATGCGTTTCGGATCGTGCCCGGATTTTTGACCCCTGAATGGGCCAAGGGCGCGGTGATGTATCAGATTTTTGTGGATCGTTTTTATAATGGAGATCCGGACAATGACGTGGAGGACCGGGAATATATTTATATCGGTGCGCCAAGCGCAAAGATAAAAGACTGGAACCAGCCGCCGGCTGAGATGGATATCCGCAATTTTTACGGCGGAGACCTTAAAGGTGTAATGGATAAGCTGGATTACCTGCAGGAACTGGGGGTCGAGGTGATATATTTTAACCCGCTGTTTGTCTCCCCCTCTAACCACAAGTATGATATCCAGGATTATGATTATATCGATCCCCATTACGGGAGGATCGTGGCAGACGGAGGGGAAACGCTTTCAGAGGGAGTTGCGGACAATTCCCGCGCTACAAAATACCAGAAGCGCACAGGGGATATCCGCAATCTTGAGGCCAGCAACCAGCTTTTTGCCGAGCTGGTAGAAGAGATGCACAAACGGGGAATGCGGGTTATTATTGACGGGGTATTTAACCACTGTGGTTCCTTTAATAAATGGATGGACCGGGAGAGGATCTATGAAGGCCAGCCCGAGTACCCGAAGGGGGCGTATGTCAGCAAGGACAGCCCGTACCGGGAGTTCTTCCATTTTTTTGACGAGAGGGACGAGGCATGGCCATACAACAAGAGCTACGACGGCTGGTGGGGGCACGACACACTGCCCAAGCTGTCCTATGAGGACTCGCCGGAACTGGAACAGTACATCATGGATGTTGCAAAAAAATGGGTTTCTCCCCCGTACAATGTGGACGGCTGGCGGCTGGATGTTGCGGCTGACCTGGGATGCAGCAACGAGTATAATCATATGTTCTGGAAACGGTTCAGAAAAGAGGTTAAAAGCGCGAATCCGAATGCGCTTATTCTTGCAGAGCATTACGGCGATCCTGTGGACTGGCTGCAGGGAGATGAGTGGGACAGCGTCATGAACTATGATGCGTTTATGGAACCGCTCACATGGTTCCTTACCGGCATGGAGAAACACAGCGATGAGAGGCGGACGGATCTGTGGGGCAACCCTGATAATTTTGTGGGGACTATGCGTCATTTTATGGCAAGTATGCTGACGCCATCTCTTCAGGTGGCCATGAATCAGCTGTCAAATCATGATCACTCCAGATTCCTTACACGGACTAATCACATCGTCGGCAGGGCGCATCAGGTGGGAGTGAAAGCGGCGGAGGAAGGGATAAACCATGCGGTGATGCGGATTGCCGTGACAGTTCAGATGACGTGGGTCGGCGCGCCCACTATATATTATGGGGATGAGGCGGGACTCTGCGGATTTACCGATCCTGACAACAGAAGGACCTACCCCTGGGGAAATGAAAATATGGAGCTTCTGCAATTTCATAAGGAGATGATACGCATTCATAAAACAGAAAAGCCGCTGCGTACAGGCTCCATCAAGCTGCTTAAAGCAGAAAAGAATTTTCTGGCCTATGCCAGATTCCAGGGGGATGAGCAGATTGTCGTCATACTTAACAACAGCAAGGAACTGATGGAAAGAGTCACAGTTCCTGTCTGGTATGCAGGAGTGCCGAAAGACGGGCGTATGAAACAGATCATCCATTCTTACGAGGATGGGTATACCTTGGATTATAGTGAATATATTATCGAAAAAGGGGAGATACATCTCAACATCGGCAAACACTCTGCGATCGTGCTCAAACCGGTAAAAGTAGATGAAGTATTCTCCTACTGAATTCAGGCCTGACAAAAAGAACGTCTGCTATAAAGCATCCGAAAATCAAAGTATACAGACCATCAGATAAATTTTTCGGCAGCGTGGAACAGGAGATAGATTCTCCGCTCCACGCTGCCGAAAGTTTTATCGGATCGGATGCAGCCACTCATTTCCTGAGTGTTTCAAGAAAGAGGTTCCCTTCAAAAATCCGGGTTTTGCATTTCTTCTATCAGCCGCAGTATCTCAGTTTCTTCCTCTTCCAGTGCTTCTGCTATCTCAGCGGTTGTTTTTCCTTTTAATATTTTTTTCTGTATCAACTCTTTTATTTTTTCTTCTTTCCCGGACTGTTCGCCTTTGGTCAGACCTTCAGCCAGACCTTCGGCATGTCCGGCTGTTCCTCCCTGCTCTGACACGGCAGACGCCGCAAGGATTTGAACTGTCAGAAATGTAAATGCTTCGG
>ERZ1090869.721-NODE-722-length-16623-cov-19.514063_pt1 | contig 16623 bp, 10 predicted proteins | sample MGYA00478474_ERZ1090869 | MGnify/ENA primary metagenome ERZ1090869 (study PRJEB33644, sample SAMEA5815748) | chicken gut metagenome | biome: Chicken; feature: Gastrointestinal Tract; material: Caecum | place: Ireland | collected 2019-01-01 | study: A study of the... | reverse complement strand
TTATAATATTTATAATCGTTGTTTGCAATATTTTTGTTTGCCATAGTGCGCCGCGCGGGCGGCGAATAAAAATGTGTTTTAAAAAAATTCGGGCGCACACGGACGAAGCCGTGTGCGCCCGACCAAGGAAAGGTTAAAATGTCGCTTTAATTATGCCTCTTCTTTTTTAACCATTCCGAAGAAGGCTGCAACAATGGTCGCGATGGCCGCGATAACAAATATAACAAGTCCTGCTATAACCTGCTGGCCAACTTTTGTTGCTTCGGCAAAAATAGCCAACTCTTCATTTGAGAAGAACGTCCAGCCGAGGCCGGTGAATGAACCGTACAGGAAGTTGAGTAACGCGACTATAATAAGCGCGGGTGCAACTATTCTGAGTGCGTTGCTTGCCACGCCGCACACCTTGCCGGCAATGCCTTCAAGCTTGAGTTCGCCAAGCACTATTGCCACAGCAAGGAACACAAGGGCGAGCACTGCGCATACAACAACAAGCGATTTCATCTGCAAATCGGGGCCGCGGTTGAAGTCGTAAAAGTTTTCAGAGCCGCTGGCTATTTCAAGGCCGTTGCCTGCGCCCGTCGCCGCACCATATATAATGAGCGCGATTATTGAAAGAAGGATCGCCCCTAACGATATCCAGGTGCCTATGCCCTGCTTTTTAATAAAGTTCATATCAGTCCTCCTTATTCTTTATAGACATTACTTCAGAAGCTATCCAGGCTATGCCTGCAACGCCGGTGAGAATGCCGAACACAGCTTCGAGCGCGATGAATATGTTCTCCCAAGGAGCCTTATCCATTGTACCTACGGGAACGCTGGTAGTAATAGTATATTCGGGCACCACTATATCTTCGCCGGTGTTCGCAACACGCTCTACGTACAGACCGGAGCCGCTGCGAGCTATGGTAAAGAGAGTATACAGAGCTGTCTGACGGGACTGTTCTGCAAATGCAGGATCCTTTCTTGCGTCACCGAGGGTTATGTAGTTCCACTTGCTACTTACTACAGCGTTGTCTGCCGAGCTTTCCGTCTTGTAGTCGCTGGGGTCTACCATGTAGAAGGGATTGGAACCGAAGCCTGCAAGTTCGTTTACAGTAGCCATTATCAGAGCGCCCATTTCGTGATAGCCTGCGCCCATACCCATATCGGTGGTGATTATGCCCGTGAAGCCCCATTCGCCGCGCATTATATTCTTTATATAACCCACGCTGTTGGTACTGTTGGTTGCGCCTATGCGTGCAAAGGACATCATTACGCCGGTGCCGTTGCCTTCATCTACGCGCAGAGCGCCTTCGTAGCAGCGGGTATCGGTTTCGCGCACTTTCTGTTCCGTCATATAGCATGCAACACCCTGACGGTTAAGTTCCTGATCATTGAAGCCCATATGCTTGGGGCCGCAGATAGAGCCCTTTTCAACTGCGCCGCGAAGCTGTGCCTCGCCTATGCGGTTGGTGAGCATGGGATCTTCGGACATGTATTCTGAGTTACGGCCGTTATATGCGTGCCTGTGCTGGTTGAGGCCTGCGCCCCATACCGTTACGGCGTTGGCAGAATATTCTCTGGGGCTTTCGGTTTCCTGAAGCCACAGGCCGCCTTCGCCCTCCATAAGGCCCCATTCATATGCAAAGTCGGGGTTGAAGCTTGAGCCGAGGAGAGTGTTGGAAGCCACGTTGAGCTTCATGGTCTTTGTGCCGTCTTCATTAAGTTTCAGTGTCTGCGAATAGCCCGCAACACTTTCTGACTGCACGCTGCCGGGGTTGCCTATGCCGGGGAATACCTGCGTTGCATGGCCACCCTGGGGAACGCTGGCTATTGCCGTACCGAGAGGTATTGCCGCCGCAACTGCCTGCCACTCATCTGAGTTTATATCGCTGAATGCTTCAGGATCGGTAGTTGCAAGATTCATTATGTATTCCCAAACGGTATTAAATTCTTTTCCTGCACCCACATTTTCAGGCAGAGTGGCTTCTACCTTTGCCCACTTAGACTCATCTGTAGTGGGAGTAACTTTATACTGTGCGCTTATAAGCTCAATCAGCCACTCCTCTTCCTTTTCAGCGCCCTTGATAGTGAACTTTTCTTCAGACTTTATGCCGCTGTCGTTTACATAGTCGGTATAGTTCTTGGGGAACGTGCCCTGCCAGTCGCTGCGCGAAAGGTAGGTTACCGTGTCTTCGCCGAGGAAGTAGTTGATATCGGCATTTTCCATCTGGTTGCGCACTTCAACGCCGTTGGATTCAGAGAAGGTTTCGTCGTCGAATTCTTCAAGTTCCCATGTTGTAACCCTGTTTATAGTAGTGGTTTCGTCGGTATCTTTACCGAGGTAATCCAAAACATTGTTAACAGCTGCATGCGAACCTGCGGCAGCGGTGAATATGTATTCACCTTCGTCAAGCACATAGGTGCCCGCGCCGTTGAGCGCAGAGGAATCCCAGCTTGCAAGGTACCTTGTGGGAAGGGTTATTTCCACTTCTTCGCTCTCGCCGGCCTTTACTTCTACCTTTTTGGAGTTGAGGAAGTCTATAGCCGATTTTTCAACGTTGTGCTCCTTGTCGTAATCGGTGTAGGGCCTGCTTACGTACAGCTGGGCAAGGAAGTAGCCGTCTTCATCGCTATTATTTGTTACCCTCACTGTTGCGGTAATATTACCCGTCTGCTTATTATCTACTACAACATCAAGTATTTCTTGAGTATAGTCAAGATAAGAAAGGCTCTGGCCGAAGGGAAACACCACTTCGTTTGCATAGTCCCAAGCCTTGCCTGTGGTAGAACCTGTTGTTGACGCAGCATTGGTGCCTTCGGGGTCTACAATAGAATCAAAGTAACGGGTTTCGTAGTACTTATAACCAACGTATATGCCCTCGGCCTCTACTATATAGTTGTTAGCCTTAAAATCTACGTCGCCTCTGTTAAGAGGATCTTCAAACGAACTTATGGTATCCAAATCGGAATACTGCTGCTGGCCCATGTTTATGGAAGCGGGAGTATAAGTATTATCGTATACGTATGTATCGGTAAGGCCGCCCGTGGCATTGACCTTGCCCGCAAGCACGTTGGCAATGCCCTGATACTGGTAGTCGTTAGGTATGCCGCAGAAGCCTATGGCGTCTACTTCGTACTCGCCGCCATCTTTAACAAGGGGGCCAAGCTCCATTGCGTTTGCCGAAACTATAAGCACAACTACCTTTGCGCACTTATCTTTGGCAAGCTTTACAATTTCAAGCTCGTCATCTGAGAGCGCAAGGGGATCTTCGGCATTGGTGGCGGCATCTACCTTATAGTTGTTGCCTTCGCCGCCGCCGCGGCCAAGCACTACTATGCCTGTAGTTTCTGCCTTGTTGATAGACCACTTGCCTGTCACATCAGCTTCAGGGACAACTTCGGGTATTGTATACTCAAATTCGCTCCAAGGCACACTAGGTTGCCCTCTCCCACCGAGAGAAGGACTCTTCATTGCGCCTGTGAACTGATCGCCTGCAACTGTGTTATTCACCTCTATGCCGTCTATATTGTCGAAAGCGTCCTTAAGGGTGATCTGCGGATAAATATCGGTTTCGCTGGGTGTTGAAGGGCCGCCCCAGCTGGAGTTCCAGCCGTTGCCTGCAACTACGCCGGTGTGACCTGTAGGCATGTTATATGCGCCCCAACCAAACAAAGCAACCTTTTTGCCTGCTGTCGACTTGTTGAGGGGAAGTGCGTCGTTATCGTTCTTTAAAAGCGCAAAGCCCTCTTCACCCTGCTTTATGGCATGATCCCTGAGCGCTGCGGCATAGGCTTCCGCAGAAGCATATTGGGTATCATATTCTTTACCTTTAAGGTACGAATATCCTTCCGTTGCACCGGGTATTGTATAGCCGGGAATAGTTTCCGTCTTTTCCTCGTAGATAGTACGGTCTGTCACACCAAAAAATCCATCTACCCAGCCGATCGCAAGGTCTGATTTGGCGACCCCGTAGGCAACCGTTGAGAGGGTAAGGAGTGCAGCCGCCGTTGCGGCTACGCCGCGAAGCAGTGGCTTATACTTTTGGAGTTTCATTGAGTAGTTTCCCTCCTCTGAAAATAAATTTTTATTATAACCCGCGGCGTTGCCGGCGTACCGCGCGATTATTTTTTACAAGTTGTGTGAAGTTCTTTCAACCACGCATACACTATACCCCCACCCGTGCGTTTTGTCAATATTTTAGCTTTATTTGATTGAAAACTTGACAAACGAGCAAACACAGTATATAATTCAATCAAAAACGTGCAGGGAGTGAGCAAAAATGGCAAATAGTGATAGATTTTCACAAATACTCGATTACCTAAAAATTAAAAAATCAGCCACTGTTGAAGAGCTGGCGGGCATGCTGTATGTAAGCCTTGCCACAGTGCGGCGCGACCTTACCGAACTGCAGAAGCGCGGGCAGATAAACCGCTCGCACGGGGGCGCCGTGCTTATGGAGGGCGCAGACGAGATTTCGTTTTTTATAAGGCAGGTAAAAAACGCGCGCGAAAAAGAGGCGGCTGCCTCGGTGGCGCTGAAGCACATGCCGGACTTTCAGACGGTGTTTATAGACAACTCGTCCACCTGTCTTGCCATTGCCGAGCGCATGAACCTTGCGCACAAAACGGTGGTTACCAACGGGCTGAACGTTGCAATGCGCATTTCGCGCCACGACAACGTAAACCTTATAATGCCGGGCGGCGAGGTGCGCTTTAACACCACGGCAGTGCTGGGCAGCATGACGGCAAACTGCCTGAGCAGCCTTAAATTCGACCTTTCGATAATTTCGTGCTCGGCGGTGGACAAAGACGGCTCTTACGAATTTTCGCTGGAGTCCATGGAGATAAAAAAGACGGCTTTGAACAACAGCAAAACAAGGGTGCTTATTTTCGACAACACAAAGGTGAACACCTCTTCGGCGTTCAGAACGGCGCCGCTGGAGCACTACGACTACATATTCAGCAACGCCGACAGCCGCACCTTAAAGCTTTTAGACCCCGACGGCACAAAAAATATAATAAACCTATAAACTGCGCGGGCGGACATTGCAATGTCCGCCCGCGCAGTTTGCTTTTAAAGTCAAGACCACACGTAAAACGGGTGGTTTGCACATACCCTAGAAGGGCTTACTGCCAGCCGGGCTCACGCCCTCGAAAAATTTGTCAGCTGCAAATTACCTCAAACGGCCGCCTCACGGCGGCTGTTTCTATTTGTTCTTTCCTACCTGCTCACCCGTAAACGGGTCTATAAATTCCTTCAACGATAATTGTTCATATATTTATGAAACAGAGCAAACGCCGCGCCGCCATTGAGGCTGTTATAAAAGCAATCCCGTCGGGAGCAAACCCCCGACGGGTTGTTGCCGCATATTTATTATTTACGCCCTATTCCGACAGCAGCTCTTTAGAGCAATTAAGGGCGTTAAACAACCGAGGGATACCCATATACGGCATTGCGTGAATCAGCGCGCAAACAACATCTTCCTTTGTATTGCCTGTTTTTAACGCGCCTTCAACGTGCGAGCGCAGCTGAACTTCCGTGCCGCCCATGGCAGCAAGCATTACCACGGTAAGAAGTTCCCTGTCCTTTGCGCCAAGCCCTTTGCGCGTAAAACAATCACCTATCCCGAAAGCCGTAAGAAAGTCGGGAACGGCTTTATTAAATTCAGCCGGCAACCACGCATAACGTTCCATAATCTCGCTGCCGTATACCGGAGCCTGCAATGCAAGACCTTTTTCGTAACGGTCGGCCTCGGTTACCGTCCCGCAATCTTCAAGCGGCAAACAGATGCCGTTTGCCGCAAACACCTCATCTATGACGGCAATGGCGTTTAATGTTTTTGGAAAGCCTATAAAAGGCGCGCACTGGTATATGGTTTCGCGTATTTCAACGGGCGTAATGCCTATGTGCAGGCATGCACCGGTATGCGCTTTGAGTTGCGGCAAAGTCTGGTTTACCGCGAGAACGGTTATGGTTATAAGTTCGCGCATGCGGTTGTCAAGCGAACCCGTGTAGCACACTTCGCCAAAAATAAACCGCTGCAGTATACGCATAAATTCGGGATCGTTGCCCTCGTTTTCCGTGGGCTTGCCACCGAAAAGTTCGTTGAATTTTTGCTCGCAGTTTTTTATTCTGTCCATATTGTCACCTCTTAAATATTCAATTAATTTATCTGATAATTTATCTGATTTCAAGTCCGGCTGACGATGCTACGGCGCCAAACCGCCTGCACGCAGCGCGAATTACTTATCATAAAGGGTGTTCCGCAACGGTATCTTATAGCCGATCTCCAACGCTTCGGAAGTACGGCCGTCAGAATTTTGCGCCGCGGCAATCATTGCGGCCGCTTCACGCAGAACAGATGCCCGGATTCTAAGCCTGCCCTAATTATACCGCGCACGGCAACAAATGTAAAATGCTTATTCTTTATTGTCAGGTATAGCCCAAAAGCATTGCAGGCTGCCGACGCGGCATCTATAAAAATCAGGCAAACAACTGCATATGCCCGATTCATCAACCCTTACGAACGTATACAAAAAACCGGCATACACTCCTGCAGTGCAGGCGGCAAGCAGCCGAAATAAGATGCACACAAAAATTATGCACTTTTTACCTCAAAGACAAATGCCGCAGGCACAGTTTTTACTGCGCCTGCGGCATTCAGAGGAAAGCACAATTGTGTTATGGGCTTTTATTGGTCGCCGCATAGTGCCGCGGCAATTGCCGCGAACAGTGCACTGCGGCGCGGCAAAACCATGTTGCCGGAGTTACTTTTTGCGGCGGAGTTTTGCTTTATCTACCGAAACAAGCAGCGTTGTTGTGCAAACAAGCGCAAGGCTTACCACAAACACTACAGATACGGCGACTATAACGCCGTCCCTTATGGCAAACCAATCTGGGTCGTAAGAATAGGTAATGGTATCTTCGCCGAAGAAGTTCATAGCGTTGCTGTTTGCGACTGTATACATTATGCGCTGCGCCGCCCGGCGTACAGCCGTTGTGTGATACCCGTGTCCCGTGCCGGGGCCGTATGTAACGACGATACTGTCGGAGCCGTCGGGCAGGTCGGTGCCCGCAAGCAGGCCGTATACCATGTTCATGCCGCCCGACCTGTACCAGTCGGTAACTGCAAAGCCTGCCATGCCCGCCTCGCCGCGCAGCCATTGAGGCTGTTATAAAAGCAATCCCGTCGGGAGCAAACCCCCGACGGGTTGTTGCCGCATATTTAGTTATGCTTTACCGACTTATGCCCTGCCGCTTAAGCCTGGGGCTGGCGATAGATATACATGGCAAGCTTCATGCTTGCTATGGCCTCGGTACCCTTGTACTGAATATTGATAAATTCAGAGGAGTTTTCCGCAAGGTCTATATTGTAGGATATAGTCTTTACTTCGCCCGCTTCAAGGGTGATCACTTCGGAAGAGCCTGACCTATAAGGGTCGCCGCTGGAGGTACTTATATGTATCTGCACGGTGATGGTCTCTGTGCCGAGGTTCTGTATGGTGAGAGTATCGGTATACTTGCCCGCAACCGTATTGTGGTTTACCTGCTGCATGAATATTGCGTCCGGAGCGATAGAATCGAGGAACCTTTCAGGGTTTTCAGGATCCTCTGAATCGCCTGATGTATATCCGCGCAGGTCGTAGATCGCCGCCTGCTCGCCGTTTATTTCGCCTATAGAGGCACTTATATCTACCGAGCTGCTGTCGAACTTGGTGCGCAGTGCAGACAAGTCTCCGCCCGTGGGCGCCATCTGGCTCTTATCGCGCCTTATACCGTGAGGGTTGGAGTCAACAATATCTTCTGCAAACGGGGTCATAGCGACCTTGCCGTTAGAGGACGACCACACTACCTCTGTGCGGAGGAAGGTTACGGTTACGTCGCCATCGGGCATGGTATAGGTGTCGGTGTTGGTGAGTTCCTGCCTGAGGCCGCCGCCAACAACATTATATATTACCTTGTGCCCGGGCTTGGTTTCACCGGTGTATACAATATCGCTAAGGGCAAGCTCGTCGTTCCAGCTCAGGGTCTTGGTCTTTGAGCCGTCGGCAAAGGTAATGTTGTCGCCCGTAAGAGTTACGGTATGTTCGTGGTCTGCCTTATCCTCTATCCAGGGTTCGAGCGAAAGTTCCTTGTTGGGCATTACAAACTTAGAGGGGTACTTTTCCGCCTTGTCGTTTGCGTCCTGCCAGCCGAGGAACATCTTGTCTTCGCCTACGGTGCCGGTGTATTCAAGTTCCACAAGCGTGCCCGCATTTACCGTTGCCGAAGTTGCGCCGTCTTCCGTGGTTATCTTGCTGTCGGTTACGGTGAGCTTGTGCGACTGCGGTTCAGACCAGTCGGAAACATAAGCATACATGCCCAGCTTGAGTTCTTTTACGGTATTAATGAGCTCTACAGAGGTGAGTATGTTGCCGTTATTCCAGCCCGAGAAACTTACGAACATCTGGCCTACTTCGTTGGGCTCCAGATGAACGGGCGCAGACGCCCTGTCTGAAGGCAGGTACGAGCTTGAGCTGTTGGTCTGGTATACCCTTATATCTATGGCCTCGTCGCCGAAGTTCTGAACGGTATATGTAACGCCGTATGCCTGTGTATCCACTACCTGATATTTACTGAGGAACAGCGTATGCCAGCCTGCGGGAACGGACAGCGTAGGGTCTGCAACTTCTGCCGTGCCGCCCATTACGTGGAAATATGTACCCAGTTCGTTATTTACCGTAAGATTTACAAGGTTATCTTTGCACAGATATGCGTTGTCAGACGTCTGGGGCGCGCTTGTGCGCTGTTCCCATGCAAAGCCCGATACCTTGCCGAACGTGGGGTCTTCACCTTCGGCAACGGTCTGCGAGGCGTAAGATTCGGAGGGAACGTCGAACACAGGCTGAATAGATGCATCTTTTCTCAGCGTTTCAAAGTCGGCACCCGAATAGAAGTCGCCGTAAAGGGCAGGGTCGTCTGTGTTGTCTGCAAGCCAGCCGCTTAAAACTTTGCCTTCGGGAACGGTCACTTTGATATCCGTGCCGAACACAAGCTTGGTGCCGCTGTTTAACACCTTTTTGGTAGACCCGTCTGCAAACGTTGCGCCGCCCTTTAAGGTGAGGGTCTTTTCCACGGGCTTTCTGTCGTGGCGGTTGGGGTCGTTTTCAAAGTCGTTTTCCGGTCTTGTTGTAATACCGAAAATCTCGTCATCGCCGCCGCCCTCGCCGGGCTTGTCGCCTTCGGGCTTGCTGTTGCAGGCCGCGAAAGACGCGGCCATAGCAGCTGCCAATACAGAAGAAACCAATATCTTTAAAAATTTATTCATTTTTGTTTACCTCTGCAAAAGAATTCCTTTCTGTTGAGGAAGAGCGATACGCCGAAAGCAGCCACGCTCAGGCCGAACAGAATACCTATGGCAATTTCTGCGCCTGTGAGAACGTTTACCCAAGGGGGCGTAATTGAATAGAACTTATCGGTTGCGGCCATGCCGTTCATTGCGTTGCTGTGAACAACGGTGTAGAGTATTCTGTGCGCGCTTTCACGCATTGCCCATGCAAAGTTGCCGTATTCGCCCGTGCCGCCTTCAGACTTGGGTTTTGCAAAGTCGAACGCGTCGGCGTTAACGCCGCCGTCGGGCAGGTCGTTGCCGTAGAATACCGAAAGGGCAAAGTTTGCGCCCATTGCCGAAGTGGTATCGGTAACGGCTATGCCCGTCATGCCGAATTCATCGCGCAGAACGGTGTTGAAGAAGCCCTGAACGCCCGTGCCGAGCATGCCTATTGAGTTGAGACCGCCCATTACGCCCTGTGCGCCGTAGTCGGAGATGGCTATTTCGTACGAGCGGAGGTAAATTTCGCGTATGGTCTGCTCGTTAGCCCAGGTGAAGCCGCCGCAGCGGTAGGTTTCCTGGTCGTTGAGCACGCAGTGCTTGAGGTATACGTATGCGCCGCGGGTAGCCATGCCCTTGGTGGTTTCGCCTGCGATAACGCCCATAAGCACGGGGTCTTCAGAATAATATTCAAAGTTACGTCCGCCGTAAGCCGAACGGTGAGTGTTGAGGCCCATGCCGTAGAGGCCTGACATACCCGACCACAGCATATCTTCGCCCCACTGGCAGCCATAGTAGTATGCAAGTTCCTTGTTGAAGGTAGAGGCAACTATGCCGTTGCAGGGGTATACGACTGCAAGCTCGTTCTTCATGGGGTCGTCAGTCCTGGTTGCAAGGCCGTTTTTGCCCACGTTGTAATACTGGTTGGGGCCGTTGCCGCCGTTGTGGTCTACCACGGCAGGCTTCTGAACGCTGTCAATGGCAACGCTCATGCGCTGGCCGTACGAAAGCAGATCAACGGTATCCTGCCAGGAGAGCTGGTTGAGCAGCGCGTCCCACATGGGGTCGTTGTAGGGTATCCACTCGTCGTTGGTGGGATCTTCGTCGCCGTTGTCGCGGGCGCGGAGCATTACCAGCGTGTAATTGGATTCAGTGGAGCTGTAGGTGGGATATTCGCCGCCCTTTGCCTCTTCGGGAAGCAACGTGGGTTGTTTGCTTGTAGATCCCACGCCGCCCCAGCTCTTGTTAAGGTCAACGGCCATCTGCTCGGTGGGCTTTACCACCACGCGGTCGTATGTACGCGTGTTATCCGCATTGAGGCCGTATTTAACGGTGCCCTCCCAGTCGCTGCGGCTGATATATTCAACCTCTGTTTCGCTGCCTTCGTAAATGTTCAGGTCGGCGTTGTCGAACTGGTTGGTTACGGGCTTGTCTGTTACAAGCGAATTTTTATAGGTGTCAATATCCCTTGACTTTTCTATGCTGTATACCATGGAGGTGTTGCCGTCGGCGTCCATGGCCTTATTGCTTTCCTTTGTCTGACCCTTTGCGGCGAGAATGTTGTTAACTGCGGCATGCGCATCGGTTGCAACAGTGAGGTAATATGTACCCTGATCCACAACATAGCCCTTTACGCCGTAAGAATCGTAAGAGGCAAGATCCCTGCCGTCCACTTCCATTGTTATGGTCGCGTAGGTATCCGGCTCAAGAAGGGGAGTTTTGCCGAAGTCTACAAGCTCTACCGAGGCCTTTTCAATGCCGTTTTCAATATAGGGCTTCTGCAGGTAGAGCTGAACGGCCTCCTTGCCGGCAACGTCGCCGGTGTTGGTTACGGTAACTTCAACAACGTACTTGTCGTCTTTAAGGTTCCTGTCGCTCTCCTTGAGAACGGGCGTTACCTTGAGGTCGGAATATTCGAATGTGGTATACGAAAGGCCATAGCCGAAGGGATAGGATATGGCGTCGCTGTACACAAAGTCGCCCACATTTTTGCGGCCGAGAACCACGTCTTCATAGCGGGTCTCCGTGTAGCGGTAGCCCATGTATATGCCTTCCTGGTAGACTATGTTTTCCACCTGGTCGTTGTCCTGGTCGCCGTTGCGGATATCGCTGGGCTGGGCCTGGCGCCACTGGTTTACAAGGGGATCTTCAGCGCCGTTTGTAAGCGAGCCGTAGTTGGCAAGCACGGGATTCATGTAGTGGTGCTTCCAGAAGGTGTCTGAAAGTTTGCCCGAGGGGTTTACGCTGCCGGTGAGTATTTCGCCTATGGCGTATGCGCCCTGCGAACCGTATGAACCTGCCCATATAAGGCCGTCTATGCCAAGCTCTTCAATAAAGTCAAGCTCTACGGGGTTTGCCGAGTTCATAAGCACTATAACGCTGCCGAACTTGCCTTCATCGCGCATTCTGCACATGTTGGTAAGCACGTCGCGCTCGGTATCGTTTATCTTGAGGTAGTTGCCGTCTTTATAGTCTACGGTATAGTCGTTGCCGAACACGTTCATCTTGTTGTTTTTGTTGTAGGCGGTAAGATCCATGCCCTCGCCGCCGGAACGCGAAAGAACGAATATTGCTGCATCGGCCTCGTAATTCTTTGATTCGGGCAGCTGATCCCACGTTGCATCGCCTATGGTGGGGAACTTGCCCACGCCGCTGGCGCCTGCGGGCCACTTTCTGCCGTATGTGCCAAAGTTGTTTTCGTACCAGGTGTAAAGGTCGGTGTTGACCGTTATGCCTGCGTCTTCAAGGCCTTCCCTGAGCGATACGTTTTCAGTTCCGCCGCCGCCCGAGCCGGTGCCGCTTAAGATAGGCGAAACTGAAGAAGTTGAAAACAAGCTTACTTTTGCGCCCTCGCTCTTTAAGGGAAGAACGGGTTTGCCGTCCTTATTGCTGTTTTTAAGCAGCGTTGCGCCCTCGTCCACCACCGTTTCGGCATATACCCTGCCGTTGTTTTTAACGTCGGCAAGGTTATTGAACGCCGACTTATAATATTCAAGGTCTTTCTTCTGGGCGTCGGGGTCTTTTACGGTTACCGTAGAACTCTGTTTGAGCGCCTGGGTTATAGTGTCCTTATTTTCCATAAGTATGCCGCCGGCTACCATGATGAGCGCAAACAGGAAAGTAAATACCGTAAGGCATATTTTGGATACAAGATATAAAACTTTTTTCATGCCGTCACCTCTTCTGCGTTGGTATTTTTAGCTTCGGGGGCCTTGCCCTGCTTAAGATACATGGAAGCAACGCTGAGCGCGAGTATCACCACAAACATTACTATGCTTACAAGGTAGCCGTAGTAAGTGGCGACTATCGCCGTCCACGTTACGCCCGCAAAGAACTGCGTGGTGAAGTACCAATAGCCGTCCCTGATGAAGAACAGGAACGCAAGCAGTTCCAAAAGCGCCACCGCAGCAGGCGCGCACCGTTCAGTCCACCTTGTGCAAGAGAGCAAAACCCCAAGCACAATGGCAAGACTTGAGCATACTATAGCCGCCGTACTGCGGTACTGAACGTACAGCACATCGTTGAACGCTATTGAATAGATGATTAGCTGCACCACCGCAAGGATGACGGCGACCATGGTAAAGTAGAAACCGATCCTTCTTGTTTTGAAAAAGTTTTTAACTGCATCCAAACTTTTTTCAAACATTGTTTTTCCTCCTGATAATTTTTTTATATGTCCCCGCTCTTCTCCCTTCCGCCGCACAGGCGGCGATGCGACCGCGTTTGTGCGTTTTGTGGTTTTAACGGGAATAAGGCTTATATATCGCCGCGCCGCAGGCCCTGCACGGGCGGCCGCGGCGCGGCGCTTAACGTACTTTATTTGCGGCATGCCCTGCCGCGCCTGATTTGGTAAATACAGACTGCCGCGGTTATTCAGCGGGAGCTATGTTGGTGATATACTGGTACATTGCAAGGTTGAGCGACGTAAGCTCGGCCTTGCCTACATACTGGAATACAACCATTTCGTTGCTGTTGCTATTCAGGTTGAAGTCGATATCCACAGTACCCGTTTCGCCCGGCTGAAGGGTAAGAACGGTATCAGCCTTAGCAGTGTTGCTGTCAGTAACTCCTTTTTCCCACGCAGAACCGCTGCCCGTGATGTAGAACTGAAGGCTCACGGCCTCTTTCCCGAGATTTTTCACAGTGAAGGTGGTGCTGTACACGTTGGTCTTCTGGTAGCCGTACTTGCTTTGGAACATGGCGTAGTCGCCGTTTTTAATGGCGCTGCCATCGCTCTTGGTCATGTCGTACACAGCCCAGCGGTCAGTTTCGGTGATATGCTGCAAGCTTGCGCTGCAATTAAATCCGGCAGGGGTCTTGCGCCACAACCCGCCATCGGGGTAGATGGCAACTTTGCCCGTGGTGCCGCTTTCAGTGTTGCTGCCGACATCAGCATATATACCGTCGTACCGGGGCGCTATTGTAAGGTCGCGGTCGGGCATTATAAAGTTTTTACCAAACGTTTCTTCGGGATTTTCGGTATTGTACCAAACGTATGCCTCCCTTCCCTCTTTAGTTTCGGCCACGGGAGTTACAACAGTATTGAACGCCACCTGCTTTACGGCAGCCTGGCCGTCTACAGTACCGCCCTGCACGGTGAGGGCGTGGAGCGTTTTTGGCAATTCTATGTACTGGTACATGCCTATCTCAAGGTCGGTTATGCCGTCGGTGAGCAGTTCCACGGTGGTGAGTATATTGTTGTTGCCGTAAGAGAACTCAAGCTTAAGTTCCTTTACTTCGCCGGGGGCGAGCACGAACTCATCCGTAGATACGCCCGACTTGGGGCTGCTGCCCGAATTTATCTGATAGATTTTGAGCGTTATAGTTTTATCGCCCCGGTTCTGTATGGTGTATGTCATTACATATGTGTAGCCTGACGTAACCTTGTAGGGTGAGAGCGGCGTAAAGTAGAAGCCGTTGGGCAGCGCTGCGCCATCTACGCCCCTCCAGTGGAATATTGCGCCCATCTCGCGGTCGGCACCGGTGCCCACATAGCCCCAATAGGGGTCGATGGCCTGCTCGCCGCTTTCATCATTGGCTCTTATGTAGCCGTCTGCAGGCTGCACCTGACTGTCTTCTATCATATCGGCTGCGCCGTAGTAGGGGTAAGTTGCAAGCTTGCCCTGCGTAGAGCCGTCGCGGTTGGCATACAGTTCCTCATTCAGGTCGAATGCAGGGGCAAGGGTGATATCGCCCTCCACCGTTATTGCAGACGCGTCTTCAACCTCAATTATCTGCGAAGGGTCGGCCGCGTTATACCAATAGCGGAGATATGTATTTTCGGGCCGGGCGGTGAATTCGGCCTCGCTTAAGTCAAGCACTCCGCCCTTTTCAATTTTGATCTGCGTGCTGCCGTCGAGCAGGGCGTCTACCAGCGTTACGGTGACCTGGTTAGAAGGCTGCTTGTCCTTGAGCACAAGGGTTATTTCGGTGTCTTCGTTGATCGTAACGGTGTTGCCGCTTATCTTTTCGCCGCCTATGTACCAGCCGTCAACTTCCTTATCGGCGGGTATGCCCGTGAGTTCGTCATTTTCGGGAAGGTTGATAGCCGTGCCCGTCTGCACGCTCATCTCGTGCTCATAACCGGGGTAGCTCACGCCGCTGGGCAGGGTTATGGTTACCGTAAACATAACGGGAGCCACAACCTTATCTTTGAGCTCTAAGGTGATTTCCGTATTTTCGTTGATGGTAACGGTGGTGCCTTCAACCTTCTTGCCGTCTATGTACCAGCCGTCAACTTCTTTATCGGCAGGTATGCCTGTGAGCTTGTCGTTTGCGGGCAGCGTTATGGTGTCGCCCTTTTCTATGCTCTGCTCCTTCTGATAGCCGTCGTAGCTTACGCCGCTGGGCAGGGTTATGGTAACCGTAACCATAACGGGAGCCACAACCTTATCTTTGAGCTTTAAGGTGATTTCCGTATTTTCGTTGATCGTAACGGTGTTGCCGTTGATTTTTTCGGCGCCTATGTACCAGCCGTCAACTTCCTTGCCCTCGGGTATGCCCGTGAGCTTATCGTTTGCGGGCAGCGTTATGGTGTCGCCCTTTTCTACGCTCTGCTCATGCTGATAGCCGTCGTAACTTACGCCGCTGGGCAGAGTTATGGTTACCGTAACCATAACGGGCGTTGCGGGCTTATCTTTGAGCTTTAAGGTGATTTCGGTGTTTTCGTTGACGGTAATGGTGTTGCCCTCAACCTTCTTGTCGCCTATGTACCAGCCGTCAACTTCCTTGCCCTCGGGTATGCCTGTCAGCTTATCGTTTGCGGGTAGCGTTATGGTGTCGCCCTTTTCTACGCTCTGCTCATGCTGATAACCGTCGTAACTTACGCCGTTAGGCAGGGTGATCGTCACCGTAACCATAACGGGAGCCACAACCTTATCTTTGAGCTTTAAGGTGATTTCGGTGTTCTTGGTAACGGTGACAGATTTGCTGCTCAGCTTATCGCTGTCTATGTACCAGCCGTCTACCTCTTTGCTCTCGGGTATACTCGTCAGGTCGTCGTCTTCGGGCAAGGTGATGGCCGCACCCTTTTCTACGCTCTGCTCCTTCCGGTAACCGTCGTAACTTACGCCGTCAGGTAAAGTTATAGTAACCGTTACCATATCGGGCGTTTCCTGCGCGGGCCCGCCGCATGCCGCAATAACAGCCGTAAGGGCCATAATGACGACAAGCAGGCAAGTTGTGATGATCCGCTTCATGATGTTCCTCCCTGTAATTATTTTAACGGCAAGCAAAACCGTAAATGCGCGGCGTTTACTTGCCTTTGCTCCCTTCCTTTAAAAGTTGCCTTACGTTGCAATTTACCTTTTCGCCCAGGCGGAAATATTCCTGCCGCTCATCTTCGGTAAAGCCGTTGAACAGCTTTTCAAAATACTCTGTGCGGGCGCCGTCTATAGCCTGAGTTATCGGCTCCGCCGCGGGCAGCAGATACAAATTTGTGCGCCTGCGGTCTGACGCGTCCTCTTCCCTGCGCACGTAACCTTTGCGCACAAGGCTGTCTATACCCTTTGAAACATTAGCCTTGGGCAACATTCTGTATTCAACAATATCGCTTGCAGTATTCTTTTCGGGATTGTAGAACAAAAAGTTGAGTATGTTCAGCTCAAGCAGGTTCAGACCCAAGTCACGGCACCTGTTTTCAAGTATCACTTCGTACAGTCTGATCATTCCGCGTATTCCCATAACGTATTCCTGCCTGTCCATTGCTCTTTTTACCTCTCTATGCTATAATTTAGTTTCTGCAGAAACAGTTTCTGCGTAACCTATTGCGTGAAATAGTATACCCCCCCCCCCAACGGCTTTGTCAATTGCAATTTTTATATAATTAGAT